>Ga0070670_100000048_pt1 | contig 132947 bp, 104 predicted proteins | sample KBSS63metaG_FD_64665 | JGI IMG/M metagenome (GOLD analysis project Ga0070670, IMG submission 64665) | Switchgrass rhizosphere microbial communities from Kellogg Biological Station, Michigan, USA - KBS S6-3 metaG | ecosystem: Host-associated > Plants > Roots > Rhizosphere > Soil ... | reverse complement strand
ATCCGCGCCGGCGACGCCCCTTGCAGCTCCACGGCCACAACGAAATCGGCATTGCGCAGTGACAGGGTTTCCGCCCGCGCCAGGCGTGCGATGGGCGGCCAGGAGGTCAACGCAATCGCCACCACGGCGTGTTCCAGGCCAGGGCCGAGAGCGGCGATAAACGCCAGGGCCAACACCAGGCTGGGGAAGGAAATGAAGATGTCGGTCAGGCGCATGAACACCGTATCCACGGCGCCGCCGAAGTACCCCGACACGGTGCCGATAAACAGGCCGATGGGGCCGACGATCACCGTTACCAACGCAATGATGTACAAGGTGATGCGCGAGCCGTAGACCAGCCGGCTGAAAATGTCCCGGCCATATTCATCGGTGCCGAACCAATGTGCTGCGCCCGGCGCCTGCAAGGCGTTGGCGAGGTTCTGCGCGACCGGATCATGCGTAGCGATCCACGGCGCGAACGCCGCCACCACGATCAGCAGCAACGCCACCAGCAGGCCGGCCAGGGTCATGGGGTTACGCAACAGGTGGCGCAAAATCCGCACGCCGCTCTTGCACAAGGCATCGAAGCTGGAGCCGGGCGTACGCTCGGCCCGCCGCTTCAGGGTGGAATCAATCGAAGACAGGTTGGCATTCATCAGCATGTTCTCTGTGTGAATTCAGGAATGCCGGGCGTACCCGGCCCGACTCAGCGCGCCTTGTAGACACCCAGGTAGCGGGTGGCCTCGGCGTCGTCACCGCTGAAGCCCTTGACGTCGGCGGCGCTGACCACGGTGTCGGTCATTTGCGAGATCATCAGGATCGGCCCGACCTGTTGGTCATAGAGGGTCTGCGCCTGGTGATACAGGCTGATGCGCTGCGCCGCGTCACGCGTCACGCCGGCCTTGTCGATCAGGCTGTTGAGCGGCGGGCTGAAGAACGAGGAGCGCCAGCCCTGGAAGTTGGGCAAACCGGCGTCGTCACTGTTGTTGGGGTTATAGGCGAACGTGCGCAGGCTGAAATACGGATGGGGATAACGCTCAGCCCCACGCGCCACAATGATCTCGAAATTGCGCGCACGCATCGCGCCGTAGACCTGGTTGCCGGTGCCGGTGACGATGCTCGCCTTGATCCCGCCTTCGGCCAATGTCGCTTGCAGGCGCGCGGCGATATCAATGAACGGCGGCTCCGACAGCGTGCGGATAGTGGTCGTGAACCCCTCGGGATACCCCGCCTCGGCAAGCAGCTTTTTCGCCTTCGGCACATCCATGTGATAGCCCGGATCCGGCAAACGCGCCGCCAACCCCAACTGCATCGGCTGCTGATTGAGCGTGCCGTAATACGGCATCACCTGCTCATCCAGGCCCTTGTAGTCGATCAAGTTGCGCACCGCTTCACGCACCTGGGGCTTGGCGAACTCGGGTTGCTTCATGCTCATGGCAACGTAGTACATCGTGCCGCGCGGCAATGACTGCACCTGGATCTTGTCCGAGCCGTCGATGGCGCGAATGTCCGGTGCGGCCATGCCATACGCCAGGTCGAGGTCGCCGCGCTCAAGCATCAGGCGCAGCGACTGGGACTCGGTCATATGCCGCACCACCACGCGCTTGAGCTTGGCCGCCCCGCCCCAGTAGCCGTCGAATCGGGTCAGCAACAGCGAGTCGTTGGCGCTCCATTTGGTCAGCACGAAGGGGCCGCTGCCCGCTTCGTTGGTCACCAGCCAACCGGCCCCCAGGTCACCGTTTTTCTCGTGGGCCAGGGCGGTCTTGCGGTCCACCACCACGGCGCTCGGCGAGATGGCCAGCGAGTCCACCAGCAACAGCGGGTCCATGGTCTGCGGCAGGTCGATGACCAGCGTGTGGGCATCCGTGGCGCGGATCAGCGACTGAATATTCTCAACGCTGTAACCGTAGGCTTTCCAGGTGGTGGCCAGGCCGAAATTGAGTTTCATCACCCGGTACAGCGACCAGGCCACATCCTCGGCGGTCAGCGGGTTGCCGGAGTGGAACTTCACGTCCTGGCGCAGATGAAAGGTCACTTGCTTGCCGTCTTCGCTGATGTCCCAGCGTTCGGCCAGTTGCGGCAGGTGCTTTTCCGGGTTGCCCTGGTCGCGCTTGATCAGTGTGTCGTAGAGGTTGGCGTTGACCCCTGAGGCGTCGAGGCCGGGCGCGTTGGCCGGGTCGATGGAGAACAGGTTGACCATGCTCATGCCCACGATCAGTTGATCGGCCGGGGTCTTGGCCTGGGCCAGGGTCATCGGGCCCAGCGCCAGTGCGGCCGCCAGCAGGCTCAGGCGCAGTGTTGAAAATGCAGTCGTCATTGAAAGAATCCTTCTTTTTATAGTTTTATCGGTACTGCGAAGCGCTTAACGGGTGCGCGGGTCGAACACTTTGTAGAGGGCATCGCTGATCAGGTTGAGCGCGACAAAGATCAAGCCGATCACCAGCACGCACCCCATCACCGCGTTCATGTCCCCCAGCATCAGGCTGCTGGTGAGGTACTGGCCAAAACCGGGCCAGGCAAACACGGTCTCGATCAGCACGGCGCCTTCGAGCAGCGAGCCGTAGGCCAGGGCCACCACCGTCAGCAATTGCACGAGGATGTTGCGAAAAGCGTGGCCCCACACCACCTGGCGCCGGGACAAGCCTTTGACGCGAGCGGTGATGATGTACTCCTGAGACAGCTGCTCCAGCATGAAGCTGCGGGTCATGCGGCTGATGTAAGCGACCGAATTCAGCCCCAGGATCAGCGCCGGCAGCACGATATGGCGCAAGGCGCTGGTAAAGGCCTCCCAGTCGCGGGCGAGCGCCGTGTCGATCAGCAACAGGCCGGTCACGTCGGGCACCATGCCGTCGTACGCCAGGTCGATGCGCCCTGCCCCGCCGGCCCAACCGAGCCAGGCGTAGAACACCAGCAAGCCCATCATGCCCAGCCAGAAAATCGGCGTGGAATAGCCGAACAAGGTGATGACCCGCGCCACATGATCGCCCATGCGCCCCTGGTTACTGGCGGCACACACGCCCAGCGGCAGGCCGATGACGATGCCGAACAGGATCGCCAGGGTCGCCAGTTCGATGGTCGCGGGGAACACCCGGCGGATGTCATCCAGTACCGGGTGGCCGGTCAACAGTGCGTTGCCGAAGTTACCGTGCAACAGGTCGTTGAGGTACAGGCCGAACTGAGTCCAGATCGGCTTATCCAGCCCCATGGCCCGGTACACCTGGTCGTAGGTGGAGCTGTCGGCGTCCGGCCCGACCACGGCCAGCACGGGGTCGAGCGGCATGACCCGGCCGATGATGAACGTCAGCGCCAGCAGGCCGAGCAAGGTCACCAGCACCGTACCGGCACGCCGGGCCGTGTTGGACGCGCGAGCGCCCATTACCGAGGCAGTCATAACAAACATGGGAAGCTCCTGTGCAGTCGGCATCCGAGGATGCGCGGCCTTAGCGCGTCTTGTAGACGTCCTTGTAGCGGGTAGTGGCGGCCGTGTGCCCCTGGAAATCCGTCACGTCGCTGTAGACCAGCACGGTGTCGGTCATCTGGGATACCGGCAGGATCGCGCCCACTTGCTCGTCGAGCAGTTGCTGGACCCGCCGGTACTGGGCCAGTTGCTTGGCGCCATCGGGCTCGACCTCGGCACGTTCGATCAACTGGTTCAACTCGGGGCTGTAGAACGAGGTGCGCCAGCCTTGGAAGTTGCTCAGTTTGGCTTCGTCACGGTTGTCCGGGTTGTACACCAGGGTACGCAAGCTGGAATGCGGGTGGCGCTCGGCCCCGCCGCCGCCGCGGCCGACGATGATGTCGAAGCTGCGCTCACGCATCGCGCCGTAGATCTGGTTGCCGGTGCCGGTGATGATGCTGGCTTCGATCCCGGCCTGGGCCAAGGTCGATTGCAGGTTGGAAGCGATATTGATGAACGGCGGCTCGGCCAGCACGCGAATGGTGGTCTTGAAACCGTTGGGGTAGCCGGCCTGCGCCAGGAGCGCCTTGGCTTCCTCGACGTTCAGGCGATAGCCCGGGTCCGGCAGGCGCGCCGCCAGGCCCAGCGGCAGTGGGCGCTGGTTGATCAGGCCGTAGTGCGGCATCACCGTCTGGTTGATGCCCTGGTAATCGATCAGCGAACGCACGGCTTTGCGCACGCGGGCGTCGGCGAACATCGGCTGCTTCACGCTCAACGCCACGTAATACAAGGTGCCGCGCTGCAGGGTCTGGGTGCGTACCTTGGGGTTACCCTGCAAGGCCTGGATATCGGGTGCGGACATGCCTTTGGCGATGTCCAGGTCGCCGCGCTCGATCATCAGGCGCAACGACTGGGACTCGGTCATGTTGCGCATGACGATCCGCTTGAGTTTGGCCGGGCCACCCCAGTAGCCGTCGAAACGGGTCATCAGGATCACGTCGTTGGCGCGCCAGTCGTTGAGCACGAACGCGCCGCTGCCGGCCGCGTGGGTGACCAGCCAGGCGGCGCCCATGTCGTTGTTTTTCTGGTGTTCGAGCACGGTTTTACGGTCGAGGATAAACGCACTGGGCGACGTCGCCAGGGTGTTGAGCACCAGCTGCGGGTCGGTCGGGCGTGGCAGTTCGATCACGAAGGTGTTGGGGTCGGTGGCGCGCATGTAGCGCTCGACATTGTCGGCGCTGAAGCCATAGGCCTTCCAGGTGGAAGCCAGCGCCAGGTTCAGCTTGAGCACCCGCTGCAATGACCAAGCGACATCATCGGCACTCAGCGGGTTGCCGGATTGGAATTTCACATCGGTGCGCAGGTTAAAGGTGAGGGTCTTGCGGTCATCGCTGACCTGCCAACGCTCGGCCAGTGCCGGCACCAATTGGTCGGGCCTGGCCACGTCCTGCACCAGCAACATGTCATAGAGATTGGCATTGATCTCCGACACATCCAGCCCGGTGGCCGCGGCCGGATCCAGCGACAGCAGATTGATCATGCTCATGCCGACGATCAACTGATCAGCCGGGGTCTTGGCCTGCACCACAGGGACTGCGCCAACCACCAGGGTCGCCGCCAGCACCCGCGCCCACAGCGAAGGAAGAATGCTCATAGTAAAACGCCTTTCTTATATTTATAGGGCTCGTGGGTGTCCCGGCCGTGGCCGGGAGACCTCAGTTCACATCAAAAGCGGTTAAGCGTGTTGGCCTCGACAAATTCGAAATCAATGTCTTCGCCCAGGCCCGGCAAATCGGACAAGTGCACAAACCCATCGCTGTCCATCGGGTCGACCAGGCGCTTGAGGTAGGCCGGTACTTCGTCGTAATCCAAATACGGGTGCAGCAACCCACGCTCGTACCAGGTGCAGTTTTTGATCGCACCGACCACGGCCAGGTTGGCCGCGCCATTGCCGTGAATTTCACAATCCATCCCGAACGATTCGGCCATGTGCGCCACCTTCAGGCACGGGCCGATACCGCCGACGCCGGCGACCCCGGCACGCAGGATGTCGCACACATCATTCTTCACCCAGCTGGCGCGGCTCAAGTGTTTGCCGGCCAGGGTTTCCGGGCCCAGTACCGGGATGTCCAACTGGCCCGCCAACCAGGCATAGGATTCGGCGGAGTCTTCCATCATCGGTTCTTCGAACCAGGCGAAATCGAGCTTCTGCAGCTCGCGGCCGATATACAGGGCGTCGGTTCGGTTGTACCAGTGATAGCCGTCGAGCATCAGCGCGATATCCGGACCCACCGCCTCGCGCACCGCCGCGCAGGCTTTGACGTCAATGCGCGGGCTCGGGGCAAAGGACACAGGCGGCATCCAGGTGTGCAACTTGATCGCCTTATAACCGCGCTTGACCAGGGTCTCGGCAAACCGCCCATAGTCGTCGGGCGTGGCCAGGCCACCGGGCAATTCATCCCCGCACATGGTCGAGCCGTAGGCCGGAACCTTGTCACGAAAACCGCCGATCAGTTTGTGCACCGGCACGCCCAGCTTGCGCCCGGCCCAATCCCACAAGGCCTGCTCCACCAAGGCCAGCGCGCGGTCGGTCAACTGGCTGGCACTGCCGCGCTGCCAGTGTGCGAGGTCGTGCCAGATTTTTTCTCGATCAAAAGCGTTCTGCCCGACCAGCACCTTGCGCACAAACCCATCGAGCACATAAGGGCGGATCAATTCCGGCGGCCCGAACGCGTAACCCTCGGTACCCTCCTCGGTCTGGATACGCAACAGGGCCATCTTGGCCTGGGCGACTTCGCCGGGATGGGCGTGGCCGGCACTGTCTACTGCGCGGCGAGTCGGGTAGGAAAACACCTGGACGTTGACTGCGGTAATTCTCATGGACGTCTTTAGCCTTCTTATTGAATTTGTGACAGGAGCGTCGCCTGCTGAGAATGATCATATGTCATCGTACAACATTTGAAAAGCCAACCACTCCGCGCCGCAAATCTCACTAAAACCCCCGAAACCCCTCGCTTTTAAAGACAACTCAAAATAACAAGACACGAGAATAACCCAGTATTCATTGCGCATATTTGTAACCAAGTGTTTCAAAACGACCGATAACACGTAGACCACTGCATAGTCATACGATAACGTATGTCGGCGCGCAAAACGTAACAGGTTCGTAACAACTGCCGGCGTCAGGCCGGTAGAACATTCCAACAAAAACAATAAAAGAAGACCGTATGAACACCACCCTACGCACGCTTTTGACTGTCACTGCGCTCGGCCTGCCCTTCTGTGTCAACGCCGACTCCGCCAACATCAACTACCGCCATCAGTTCACCGAAGACGACAGCGCCCACGCTGACCGGATCAAACTCGGCTACCGCATGGACAGCGGCCTGGGATTCGAGGGGGAGTTGAAATACCGCACGGCTGGCGATCGTGAAGACGTCGCCTACGACAACATGATCAACAACGGCCACGAGTTCACGGTGAGCTACAACTACAAGCTCAGCCCGCAATCGACCCTGACCCCGGCGTTCCAAATGGACAGTTCGAAGGACTCGACAACCTACAAGTTCGGCCTCAAGTACAACTACAAGATCAACGACGCGTTCTACGTCGCCACGCGCTATCGACTGGACGCAAAGAAGCTCGACCGCGACCAGATCAACGAGGACATGCCGGATCGCGCCAAGGACAACCAGCACACCAATCGCTTCGAAGGCTGGCTGGGCTATACCCCGGCCAGCAAGTGGGCCTTTGAATACCAGTACATCTATTTCAAGACCGACTACATCCGCTACGACAACAAGAAGAGCGATTACGAACAGAACATGATCGTCAAATACAAACTGACCAAAGAGTGGGCCCCGTTCATGGAAATCGGGGACGTGAAGGTCAACGCCACCAGCGAAGACCGCCAGGCCCGCTGGCGCCTGGGGGTGCAGTACAACTTCATGTAACGCCTATTGGCACTGCAGTCGCGAGTTCGCTGTGGCGGGCTCGCGCCTACACCTCGACAAGGAAGATTCAACGTGACCACAACCAAACCCTTCAACCGCATTCTGTTGACCGGCGCCGCCGGCGGCCTGGGGCAAATCCTGCGGGAAACCCTGCAAGCCCACGCGCATATCGTGCGCGCCTCCGACATCAGCCCCCTGACACCCAGCGCCGGCGCCCATGACGAAGTCGTGCACTGCGACCTGGCCGACAAAAAGGCCGTGCACGCCCTGGTCGAGGACGTGGATGCCATCGTGCACATGGGTGGGATTTCCGTTGAGCGGACGTTCGAAGCGATTCTCGACGCCAATATCCGCGGCACCTTTCATCTTTATGAAGCGGCGCGCAAACACGGGATCAAGCGCGTGGTGTTCGCCAGCTCCAATCACGTCACCGGTTTTCACACACAGGACCAACCCCTGGATGCCCACAGCGAGCGACGCCCGGATGGCTATTACGCCTTGTCCAAGGCCTACGGCGAAGACTTGGCGAGCTTTTACTTCCAGCGTTATGGCATTGAAACGGTCAGTTTGCGCATCGGCTCTTCATTCGCGCAGCCGCGCAACCGACGGATGCTGTCGACCTGGCTGAGCTACCGCGACCTGGACCACTTGATTGAGCGCGCCCTGCTCGCGCGTGATGTGGGGCACACCGTGGTCTACGGCGTTTCCGCCAACCGCACGACCTGGTGGGACAACCGCCACGCAGCGCACCTGGGCTTTAACCCGCAGGACAGTTCGGAGGCGTTTCGCGACACCGTCGAGCGCCAGCCGGAGCCTGGCGAGAACGATCCCGACCGGCTGCTTCAGGGCGGCGCGTTCACCGCAGCCGGGCCGTTCGACACCGATTGAGCGGCGCTGGCCGCCGCATAAGACCGGCGCATCCGCTCACGGCTGTTGGACAAGTGCAAGCGCATGGCCGCGCGCGCTGCGTCAGAGTCGCCGCGCGCAATGGCCTGGTAGATCGCCTCGTGCTCGCGGCTCAAACGTTCTACATAGGGTTCTTTGTCGTTGTTGGCCTGGCGCGTGGAGTGCATGCGCGCACGGGGAATAATGCTCACCTCAAGGTGCAGCATGATGTCGGTGAAGTAGCGGTTGCCGGTGGCGAGGGCGATCTGCTGGTGAAACTGAAAGTCTGCGGCCACCGCATACTCGGCACTGATGGCACTGGATTGGAGAATATCCAGCGAGTCACGCATCAACTGCAACTGCTCAGGGGTGCGCCGGTGGCTGGCCAGGCCGGCGGCCTCCACTTCCAGGCTGATGCGCAGCTCCAGCACCGCCAGTACATCCTCCAACGTGACAATGCTGGCCGGGTCGATACGAAAACCACTCGCGCTCGGGATGTCACACACAAACGTCCCGACGCCATGCCGGGTTTCCACCAGCCCCGCCGCCTGCAGGCGCGAAATCGCCTCGCGGACCACCGTGCGGCTGACGCCATGCTCCTGCATGACCTGCGACTCGGTCGGCAGTTTGGTCGCACACGCCAACTCGCCGGCGTGGATGCGCCGAGATAACTCGGCCACCAGGTCCTCGGCCATGCTGCGGTGCTTTCGACGTGCACTGGGTTGGACGTTCGGGTAGTCCATCGGGCGCGTTATTCTCGGTTTGCGAATGAGCCCTCATCATAGCTCAAGCAGTTGTACGACAACATAGCGCCTTGTACAGGCCTATCGGCGGGCTGAGCCATCGATATCGGGAGCAAGCGCCCTCGCCCAAGGTTTCCTGCATGGAGGTGGTCGCACGGTCCGAGCCGGTTTGCAGGTTGCTGATCATCCGCTGGATGCTTCCGGTGGATTCCTACGTCTTCTGGGCCAGCACCCGCACCTCGGACGCTACCACCGCGAAGCCACGCATGGTTCACATTGACGCCTGCACGCCAAAATAGCGGCATGATAATATCACTCGTAAAAACGAGTCGACCTTGTCCCGCAGCGGCTCATGGGCGCCAATCGGCGTTGTACTGACCCAGATCAACAGTCGGTCAGAAACAGCGCAGCCGATCCATACGCTTAAGCCATCGCTCAATCCTCTTGAATACTTGCCTAATCCTCCGACTTATCGGATTTCGGATAGATAGCCCTTGTGCGCTGGTCTAGAGTTCGACAATGAGCGGCCGCCGCACTCTCAATACTAAAAATGGCCGCCTCCACCGATGATGAGCAGGTGAGCCATGGAATTACGCATCAACCAAAAAACCTATCAGGTCGACGCCGACGCCGACACGCCCCTGCTGTGGGTGATCCGTGATGACCTGGGGCTGACCGGCACCAAATACGGCTGCGGCCTGGCCCAATGCGGCGCCTGTTCGGTGCTGGTGGACGGTAATGTCGTGCGCAGTTGCGTCACGCCGGTAGCCGGGGTGGTCGGACGCGAAGTCACCACCATCGAAGCCATTGAAACCGATGACGTGGGCAAGCGTGTGGTCGCGGCCTGGGTCGAGCACCAGGTGGCGCAATGTGGTTACTGCCAGTCCGGGCAGGTGATGGCCGCCACCGCGCTGCTCAAGCACACCCCTGCGCCCAGTAAGGCGCAGATCGACGCCGCAATGATCAACCTGTGCCGCTGCGGCACGTATAACGCCATTCACACGGCCGTCGACGAGTTGGCCAAGCAGGAGGGCGTCTGATGAACACGCGCCCTGAACTGCTCGACCTGTTATCCGGTGACCCCGTCAACCTGTCGCGCCGCCGCTTTCTGGCGAGTACTGCCGTGGGTGCGCTGGTCATCGGTTTTGGCTTGCCACTCGGCTCGGCCAGGGTGCAGGCCGCCGCCACCGTAGAACGTGGCACCCAAGTGCCGGCGTTCCTGGAAATCCGCCCGGACGGCAGCGTGCGCCTGCTCAGCCCCTTCATGGAAGGCGGGCAAGGCACGCACACCGCCATGGCACAGATTGTCGGCGAAGAACTGGACGCCGATCCCGCCACCTTCGTGGTCGAGGCCGCTCCGCCCGGCGAAGCTTATGTGGTGATGGAAAACGGCATGCGCATTACCGGCGGCAGCATGTCGGTGCGCATGAGCTACCCGACCATGCGCCGCCTGGGCGCCCTCGCCCGCGCGATGTTGCTGCAGGCCGGGGCCGAGCAGCTCGGTGTACCGCTGGCCGAACTGACCACCCAGCCGGGCCGGGTGGTACACGCCGCGTCCGGCCGCTCGCTGGGCTACGGTGAGTTGGCCGGTCGCGCCCTCGACATGCCGGTACCCGACCCGGCCAGCATCACCCTGCGCGACCCGAGCCAGTTCCGCTGGATCGGCAAGCCGGTCAAGCGTCTGGACGCCTATGACAAATCCACCGGCAAGGCGCTGTACAGCATCGACCTGAAGGTCGACGGCATGCTCCACGCTGCCGTGCAACACGCGCCACGCCTGGGCATGACCGTGGGCGGCGTGCGTAACCAGGCGCAGGTCGAAGCCATGAAAGGCGTGCACTCGGTGCATGTACTGCCCGGCGCAGTGGCCGTGGTCGCTGAACGCTGGTGGCACGCCAAGCGTGCCGTGGAAGCGATCCAGGCCGACTGGCAGGAAGCGGCGTCCGACTCGACCGTGCGCGTGATGCCGGCGGACTTTTCCAGCGATGGCTTCCGCGATTTTCTCGCCGCCCAACAAGGCCCGGCCCGCGACGACGAAAACGAAGGCGACGTAGCCGCCGCCTTGGCAGGCGCCAAGACCACAGTCGACGCCACCTACCACAACCAATACCTCAACCACGCCCAGCTGGAGCCGCCATCGGCCCTCGCACGCTACAACGCCGACGGCACGCTGGATATCTGGCTGCCCAACCAGGCGCCGGACATGTTCCGTGCCGACATCGCCAAGCGCGCCGGTCTCGACGTGGCGAAAATCAACCTGCATTCGCCCCTGCTGGGTGGCTTTTTCGGCCGGCATTTCCTGTATGACTCGGCCAACCCGTATCCGCAGGCCATCGCGCTGGCCAAGGCGGTGGGCCGTCCGGTCAAGGTGATCTGGAGCCGCGAGGAAGAGTTCCTGCGTGATGTGCTGCGCCCGGTCGCGGTGGTCAAGTTCCGCGCCGCGCTGGATGACAAAGGCCTGCCGGTGGCCATTGAAGCCGTGAGCGCCACCGAAGGCCCGACCGAAGCCATCGCCGGCAAACAGGGCGAAAAGCTCGACCCCACCGCCCTTGAAGGCTTGTCGGGCAAGGCGTACGCCATCCCCAACAAACGCATCGCACAGATCTACGTCAAAGGCCCGGCGATGCTCGGCTACTGGCGTTCGGTGGGCAATTCGCTGAATGACTTCTTCTATGAAGCGTTCCTCGATGAACTGGCAGATAAAGGCGGGCACGACCCCTATGAGTTGCGCCTGCACCTGCTGCGCGACAACCCACGGCTGACCACCCTGCTGCAAGCGGCGGGCGAATTGTCCGGTGGCTGGAAACGAGGCCCCTTCACCGCCGAGGACGGCAGCCGACGTGCGCGTGGCGTGGCCATGGCTTCGCCGTTCGGCTCCCACGCGGCAGTGATCGCGGAAGTGTCGATCGAAAACGGCCAGGTCAAGGTGCACGATATCTGGCAGGCCATCGACCCCGGCAGCATCGTCAACCCGGCAATCGTCGAAGCGCAGGTGAATGGCGCGGTGGCCTTGGGCTTATCCCAGACCTTGCTCGAAGAAGCGGTGTACGTGAACGGCCTGCCACGGGCGCGCAACTACGACCTCTACCCGATCCTGCCTCCATCGCGCATGGCGCGGGTGCACGTACGGGTTGTCGAAAGTGGCGAAAAGATGGGCGGCATCGGTGAACCGCCGCTGCCCGCCGTCGCGCCTGCGGTGGCCAATGCGGTGGCGCAACTGACCGGCCAGCGTATTCGCAGCCTGCCCATGAGCCGACACACCTTTAGCTGACTTTCAGGAAACGCCCATGAACACCCGTCGATTCGCAAGAACCGCAGGCTGGCTGGCGCTGCCCTGCCTGGTCGCGGCAGGCCTGCTGGCCTGGTATGTCACCCGTGAGCCTGCTACACCGTTTGAAAAGGAACAGGCCGCCGCCTTCGAGCCCGCAGTGGTCAGTCGCGGCGAGTACGTCGCCCGCTTGAGCGATTGCGTGGCCTGCCACAGTTTGCCCGGCAAGGCGCCGTTCGCGGGCGGCCTGGAGATGGCCACGCCGCTGGGGGCGATTCACGCCACCAACATCACCCCGGACCGGGACACCGGCATCGGCGCCTACACGCTGGCCGACTTCGACCGGGCGGTTCGCCACGGCGTCGCGCCGGGTGGCCGGCGGCTGTACCCAGCCATGCCCTACCCGTCTTATGTGAAGCTCAGCGACGACGACATGCGCGCGCTGTACGCGTTTTTCATGCAGGGCGTGCAACCGGCCAAGCAGCCGAATATCCCCAGCGCTATTCCCTGGCCGCTCAACCTGCGCTGGCCGATCGCGCTGTGGAACGGGGTGTTCGCGCCGACCGCCCCTTACGCCGCCAAGCCCAACCAGGACGCACTGTGGAACCGCGGTGCCTACATTGTCCAAGGCCCCGGCCACTGCGGCAGTTGCCACACGCCACGCGGCCTGGCGTTCAATGAAAAGGCGCTGGACGAGTCCGGAGCGCCTTTCCTCGCCGGCGCCCTGCTCGACGGCTGGTACGCCCCCAGCCTGCGCCAAGACCCCAACACCGGATTGGGCCGCTGGAGCGAGCCGCAGATCGTGCAATTCCTCAAGACCGGGCGCAACGCCCATGCCGTGGTCTACGGCTCGATGACCGAGGCCTTCAACAACTCCACGCAGTTCATGCAGGACGACGACCTGGCAGCCATCGCCCGCTACCTCAAGTCGCTGCCCGGCGACCCGCAGCGTGACGGCGCGCCGTGGCAGTATCAGGCGGTAACCGCAGGCCAGGACACGCCCGGTGCCCACACCTATGCGACGCGCTGCGCCTCCTGCCACGGCCTCGACGGCAAGGGCCAGCCGGAATGGATGCCCCCCCTGGCCGGCGCCACCTCGGCACTGGCCAAGGAAAGTGCATCCGCGATCAACATCACGCTCAACGGCTCACAACGCGTAGTCGCCGCCGGCGTGCCGGATGCCTACCGCATGCCGGCGTTTCGTGAGCAACTGTCCGACCCGGAAATCGCCCAGGTGCTGACCTACATGCGCAGTACATGGGGCAACAACGGTGGCGCGGTCGACGCGAAAGCGGTGCGCGAGTTGCGCGGGCATACGGACCCGGCGAGCAGCAGCCCGATCATTTTGCATATGCGCTGAAGGGCGATAGTCCTAAAGTCCCCTGTGGCGAGGGAGCTTGCTCCCTCGCCACAGGTACAGTGTTCTGCCTTCCGAGATGAACCGGTAGACGCACGAAAACCGGTCAAATACGGCTATTTGCCAACGTCCAACTGAACCTCAGCTGAAGACAATCGCTATCGCGATTAAACCGTTTGATTAATACCCATGGGTGTTCGGATCATGGCCGGCCTGTTTAACAAGGCCTGGCCGCCTGGAATGAACCACTCAGGACAACGCCGTTGCCCCTCCGGAATCCCTTTGTGCGGTACCTGTCAGCCTCCGTGCTGTCGGCCTCTTTGCTAACACCACAGTTGGCCCTGGCGGCAAGTCATCCCGACGGTTTTGCCAAGGCCGTAACCGGTGGTGGCGAAGTTGCGGCCGTGCATCCCGCCACGGCGGCCGAACTGAAAAAAGCACTGTGTGCACGCTTCGACACGCGCGGCAATTGCACCGATGACACTCCGCGCGTTATTGCCTTGGACCATGTCTTCGATTTTCGCAATTCGGTGGTGACCGATGGCAGTGCCCACGTCACAGAGGCCGGGTGCATGGCCAACGCCTGTCCCCATGGCGGTGGGCAATGGGCAATCGACGGTGCCAACCATTTCTGCCAGTCGAAACCACCCGCCACGGTGACCTATGACAAAGCAGGCTTGCAGCGCCTGAAGGTCGGCTCGAACAAGACCTTATTGGGCGTGGGGGCGCATGCCGGTATCCAGGGCATGGGGTTGTTCATCGGGAGCGGCGCGCACAATGTCATTGTGCGCAACCTGACCCTGTCGGACATCAACCCACGCGTGGTCTGGGGCGGCGATGCACTCACCCTGGACGATGCCGATGGCGTGTGGATCGACCACGACACCTTTGCGCGTATTGGGCGGCAGATGATCGTGACCGGTTGGGGCAGCGCGACCCATGTGACGATTTCCAACAACGAATTCGACGGCCGCACGCCCTACTCCGCGACCTGTGATGGTCACCATTACTGGGTGTGGCTGTTTCTGGGCCATCACGACACGCTGACGCTGCTCAGAAACTATGTGCACGACACGTCGGGCCGGGCGCCCCATTCGGGCGGCATGGGCGATGCCGAGGTGCGCGCGCAACTGGTCAATAACCTGTTTGCGCACCTGACGTACCAAGGCGCGATCATGTCCCGTACCGCCAGCTCCCATTTGCTGGTGGAAGGCAATGCGTTCGAAGACGTGGCACACCCGTTGTTCAACGATACCCGGCAACCGGGCACGGCGTACGCGCTCTTCGATCCCGTCGCGCAGTCGGCCACCGACACCTGCCAGGCCGCGCTAGGCAGGCCCTGTGTGGCTAACCTGCAGCACCTGAGTGGCGACGACTATCGTCCCCAAGATGCCGCGGCACTGGAGGCGTTCAAGGCATACCGTCAATACCTGGTTGCCCCGCAGCCCGCCGATAGTGTGCGGATTGAAGTCCCACGCGACGCGGGTGCGGGCCACCTCAATCCAGGCAGTCACTGATGCGACGATTCCTGCTGATGGTGTGTTGTACGCTTGCGGCCCAGGCACACGCCGCCGGCTTCGGCTTCACGCGCACCGACGTCCGAATCGTCGTCGACACCGGTGCAGACCTGCTGTTCAGCGTGGACACGCGCAATGGCGACCTGGTCTCCATGCGGTACCGCGACAGTGAATTGCAGACCACCGAGCCCAAAGCCTCGCAGCTTGCATCCGGCCTGGGCAGCGCGCAAGTGGACGCGCGCACGGTGGCGGACGTGATTGTCATCAGTGCTCGCGCGGGCAATGTGATCCACTACTACCTGGCGAAAAAAGGACGCGCGGCCATTTACATGGCGACCTATGCGCCAACCCTGCTACCGGTGGGCGAGCTGCGCTTTGTTGCGCGGCTCAACGTCAGCAAGCTGCCCAAGGCCGATCGCGGCACCGACTCCAACGTCGGTACGGCCATCGAAGGCAAGGATGTGTTTCTGCTGCCCGACGGGCGCACCAGCTCCAAGTTCTATTCGGCACACGCGATGATCGACGACCCCCTGCACGCGGTCAAAGGCCCGGGCGTGGCGGTCTACATGTTGATGGGCAACCGTGAGCTCAGTGCTGGAGGGCCGTTTTTCAAAGATATCGCCACCCAGAAAACGCCGATCACCCACGAGCTGTACAACTACATGTTCTCCAATCACACCCAGACCGAAGCCTATCGCGGCGGCTTGCACGGGGTGTACGGGCTGTTGTTTACCGACGGTGGCGCGCCCTCCGACACCGTGAAAGACCTGAGCTTCGTCAACGATAACCTCGGCCTTGCCGGCTTCCTGGGCAGCACAGGACGAGGTGCGCTGGCCGGTCAGGTTTCGGGCGTGGCCAGTGCATTGCCGGCGGTAATCGGCTTGAGCAATGCCGGCGCCGAATATTGGGCCCGTGCCGACGACAGCGGCCGGTTCCAGTTGACGGGGATACGTCCAGGGCAGTACCGGGTAACGCTCTATCAGAATGAGTTGGAGGTGGCGCAGCGCAGCGTTGATATCAACGCGGGTGCCACCACGCAGACGCGCCTGCAGGCGCAACCGTCGACAGGCCAAGTGAAATGGCAAATCGGTACACCTGATGGCACTCCGGCAGGGTTTCTTAACGCGCACCTGCTCGCCTCCGCTCATCCCAGCGACTCACGCATGGCACCGTGGAAGCCGGTCACCTACACCCTCGGCACCAGCCGCCCTAGCGAGTTTCCCGCCGCACAATGGCGTGACATCAACACCCCCACGCGCATCACCTTCATGCTGGCCGCCCACCAAGTGCGCGACGCTCGCCTGCGCCTGTTCATTTCCCTGGCTCAAGCTGGTGGGCGCCCGCAGGTGAGCGTCAATCAGCGCTGGCAGGCGCCCGTGCCACCGGCGTCGAACCAGCCGGACAGCCGGGGCATCACCCGTGGGACTTATCGGGGTAATAACGTGGTGTTTGAGGTCAGCATCCCCGCCAGCGCGTTGCAGGTTGGCGCGAACACACTGGAGATCGGTGTTGCATCGGGCAACACCGGTAAAGGCTTTCTGAGCCCGGGTTTTGTGTTCGATAGCGTGCAGTGGGTACAGTAATAATCACCGGCACTCGGTCAGTCCATTTCACATCAGCAAAGGCGTGTTCTGCGGCGTTTCAAGCGGGATATCGAGGGTGAAGGTTGCGCCCTGTCCAGCCCCGTCGCTGTGCATGGTCAAGCGGCCACCCATTTCCTGCGCGGCGAGCGCGCAGCTGTGCAGGCCAAAACCGTGACCGTCTTTGCGCGTAGTGAAGCCATGCGAAAAGATACGCGCCAGGTGCTCAGGCGCAATCCCGGTGCCGTTGTCGGCCACCGACATTCGCAACACTGATCCGTCAACGAGGGACGCATCGAGGGTGATGCACGGGTTGCGATCGACCACGCCGTCCATCGCCTGCCTGGCGTTGCCGATCAGGTTCACCAAAATCAGCAGCACCCGGTGCCGGTCCAGAGACAGCAGGGGCAAGTCGGCAATCTCCTTGACCACCGCCACCTCCTGGCGCGCCAGTGATCCGGCGCTCAGGCGCAAGGCATCCTCGATTAACGCTTGCACCGAGACTGTTTCGACGACACTGACGGCAACGGCATAGGACTGCTGGGCAGCGACAATGGCTTTGATGTGGTCAACGCCCTTGGTGAGTTGCTCAAGTTCTTCGATGATGCCCTGTTGCTCCGCCGTCACCACTTCCGCCAGCTTGAGCAGGTAGCCGGGCAGCATCTTTCCTTTGGGGTCGCTGGAGAGAAAATCGCTCAAGTCATCGACGTGTTCGTTCATCATCTGAGCCACCTTGCCCAGCCCTTGGGCTTTGGAGGAGCGCATCTGGCTGCTGACCAGTTCCGCCGATACGTTCACGCTGTTGAGGACGTTGCCGACGTTATGCAGCACCGTCGTGGCAATTTCGGCCATGCCCGCCTGACGGGATTTTGCCTGCAGTTCGGTTTGCACTTGGCTCATGCGTAGCGCCGCGCGTACGCGCGCCTTGAGCTCCAGCGGCGAGAACGGTTTGGCGATATAGTCGTCGGCGCCACTCTCCAGCCCGGAGACGCAGGCCTCGCTGCCGCCGCGGGCGGTCAACAAGATCACGGGTAAATGGGCGAAGCCGGCGCTGGCTTTGATTCTGGCTGTCAGGCCAAAGCCGTCGAGCTCCGGCATCATTACATCCGAGAGGACGACATCGATGGGCCGACGCTGCAGGAGTGCCCAGGCCTGCTCGCCATCAGCTGCGGTGGCGACGATGTAATCATCGTGCAAAAGCTCGCTGAGGTAGCTCAGCATTTCCGGGCTGTCGTCGACCACGAGCACCCTGGACTGCGAGGCGTGTTCCAAGTGCTGCTCGTCGTCTGCGCCTTGCATCGAAACGCGGTCGTTGCCGCTGCTTTGGCGACCGTGGTCGAAACGCAGGTGGCGCTGCTCGGTGGTGCTCGTTGTGCTCGCCAGTGATCGCTCGTGCATATCGCTGGCTTCGGTCGGCAAGGTGTCTTGCTCATCCCCCAGCGGAAGTCGAACGAAGAAGCACGAGCCTTGTCCGGGCTCACTGTTGACGCCGACTTCGCCCCCCATCAGTTCGACCAGATACTTGACCAGGGCAAGACCGATGCCCGTGCCGCTGTAGTGGCGCGTGGCGGAATTGTCGATCTGGGAAAAACGCTGGAACAGCAGCGGCAGTTTGTCTGGCGCAATGCCAATGCCCGAGTCTTGCACCGCGAGTTCAAATCGCTCGCCATCAAGCGCAGTGACGGCCAGGTGCACGGTGCCGCCAGCGGGCGTGAACTTGATGGCATTGCTTACCAGGTTGAGGAGAATCTTCTCGAAGTGTCGGGGGTCCAGGAACACCGTACCGAGGGCGGGATCGATGCTGCAGGTCAAGGTGCAGCCTTTGCCCTCGGCCACCATGGCGGCATCCTCCGCCAGCACCCCCACCATCTTGTTCAGGTCAATGGGCGCCGGACACAACTCAAACTTGCCCGCTTCGGCCTTGGAGAAATCGAGGATGTCGTTCACCCGGTTCATCAAGCGCAGTGCGTTGCGTTGGGCGCGGTCGATTTGCACACGCCAGTCCGCCGGCGGGAGGGTCGCCGCCGAGAGCTGCTCCAGTGGAGCGAGAATGAGGGTCAGGGGGGTGCGCAGTTCGTGGCTGACCGTGGCCACAAAATCGCTCTTTGCCTGGTTAGCCGTCTCGGCCTGGTTGCGCGCCTGAATCAGCTCGACGGCCTGCGCCTCCAGCACCTCGGTCTGTTGGTGCAGCGTGTCGGTCCGTTCGGCGACCATTCTTTCCAAAGAGGCCTGGACTTGCTGTCGTTCGGCTTCGGCCTCGGCCTCCAGTACCCGAATACGCAGGGCATTCTCCTGGAACACCCGTACGGCGCGGGTCATGATCCCTATCTCGTCGCCGCGTCCTGCGCTGACAATTGCGGCGTTCAAGTCGCCGGCCGCAAGCCGGCGCATGGCCGAGGCCAACGCCACGATGGGCTGCGCGACAAACCGCGACGTGCTCCAGGCGATGGCGCTTGCGAGCAGGATGGCAACGGTACCCGCAACCACCGTCGCAAGCATTCCGCGATCATTGTGAACCAAGGCCTCGGAGCGCGCTTCACCCGCGAAGCGCGCAACCAACAGGCCGGCGCTCCGTGCCTCATTGCGAACCTGGTCGCGCGCGCCGCTCAAGGAGTTGCTCGCCTGATTAAACCTGGCGAATGCCGCCCGGTAACCGGCGATCTGATCGTAGACCGTCAGGGCCGTAGCCTTGGTTTGCAACCCTACGGACGAAGGGAGAACGCGCGAGAGACGGGAGAGTTCGTCCAGGATGGCGCCGACCGCGCTGGCGACCTCGGGCGACGGTGACAAGCGAAACGACAAGGTCTGCGCCTCAAGGGTGGCAGCACGCTCGGCGAAACGCTTGGACAGCGCGGCTGCATTTTGCAGCAAACCCGTGGCGGCCTGAATGTCATTGGCGTCATGGGTAACGTGCTCGTCCAGTTCACCCAACATCGCTTCAAGGCGCTCGGCCACATCCCCAAGGACGGCGAGATGCCGCAACGCCTCGCCTCCCCGGAGCTTGGGCGCCTCGCCAAGGTGCTCGACCGCCAGGCAGGCAGCAGCAACCGCCGTCGTCAACTGATCCAGGGCCTCAACCTCCTGCGGCGCCGCCATCACCTCGCGCAATTGCTCGACCACGGGCGGCAGTGCCGCGCAGGTGTCCCGCGCCGCGATGCCGGCCGCACGATCACCGGTCACCAGCATCTTGGCCAGATTGGCGGTGATGATCCGTTCGCTGTTGCGCAGGATATCCAGGATGCGGTGGGCGCTTTCGAGGTTGCTCACCCGCACCTGATGGTCGGCGGCACGGGAAGCAATCTCCTTCAGCCCGTCGGCGATGCCCTGTTCGACAAGGATCGTCGCCTCTCGCATCCGGCCGTAGTGGGCGGTCATGTTCTCCGTTTCGCCATCCATGGTCAGGGTCGCCGCCCGCAAGGTAGCGATCGCCGCGGCAAGCCTCTGCAGACTGCCCTTGAGCGATTGCGCCTCTGCCACCGGAATGGCGGTGAGGCCGACGATAGCCGTCGCCACCATGCCTTCGGCCTGGATCAGGCTTTTTTGGTCGCGGGTGGCGATAAAATTTTCCACTCGACCAGTAGCCGCGTTGACCGACGCCAGGATTTCCGCAGAATGGCTGGCCGAATCCACTGCACGTACCATGCCTCGCAGGCCGTAGAGGTTCACCAGCGATACCGCCAGCATCAGGAACACCAGCGCAGCGACCGCCAGGCCAATTTTGACGGCAATGGGCCTGTCCCTGAAGGGTTTGAATGTCAACATGGCAGCTCGCATCCCCGCCCGCCGCTACGGCTTCATCACCTCTGGCAAAGGCGCGGGCGCCACCGTATTGTTGATGGCCGCGTCGATCATCCCCACAACGGACGCTTGGCTGTAGAGCGGATTGGCGGCGCCGCCCACGGGCATAGTGGCGAGCCAGGCGTCCAGGTCTTTCGCATCGATGCGCACCAGCGGTACCTCGACGAACTTCGGTACCTGCTTGCCCGCCAGAATCTGCTGGGCCACCCAGAAACCCACTTGGGAGACGCTCGGGGAGGCGGAGACCGAGACGGTCTCGTAGCCGTTGGCATCGCGTTCCTGTTGCCACAGGGCGAGTTCGTCTTGACGGTTCCCCATCACAATAATCGGCAACGGGCGTCCCGCCGCCTTGAACGCCATGGCGGCGCCATAACCGTCGCCCCCTTGAGTAGCGACGGCATCAATGCGGGGCAGCGACGCCAGCGCCAGCGCCACCTCCTTGCGTGCGACGGACGCCGTCCAGTTCCCGTACACGGTCTTGGCGAACTTCAGGCCAGGGTAATCGCTGGCGGCCTTGCGAATGCCGTCGCTGATATTTTTATCGGTGGCATCGCCGGCAATGCCGCGGATCTCTAACAGCGTTCCGCTGCCCTTGAGGCGCTCGGCGATATAGTCCATTTCCACGCGGCCCATGGCGGACCAATTGTAGTCCACGGTATAGACGCAAGGTTCGGTGACCAGGCTGGCCATGACGACCACCACGATGCCGGCATTGCAGGCATCGCGGATCACTCCGTTGAGGGCCGTGTCGGACGCGGCCAGGATGACGATCGCGTTGACGCCCTTGACGATCATGTCTTGGATCTGGGCTGCTTGTTCCGACGCCGAGTTATTGGCGCTGACCACTGGGGCCTCTCGGATCACGCCATCCTTTTGCGCCTGGAGCGCAATCTCCTGCCAGTTGCGCACCATCACCTTGCGAAAATCGCTGCCCGCATAGGAGTTGCTGAAGGCAATGCTATGACTGGCGGTTGAGTCGCCGGCGGCGTGGGCTGGATTGGCAACCACCATCACCAGCCCGGTCACGCAGCCGGCGAAGCGCCATAAGATTCTGTGAATTGATTTAGCGTTCATGCTGTTCTCCATCGTGCATGGGATTTACCAAAAAGTAATCCACCAGCACCCGGCGACAGCCTGGATCGACTGCTTGGTCTGGTTGGAGCAGTCGCTCATAGTCGGGAAGGCGCTTGCCTCTCTGGTTGCTCCTGGGTTTGCACGCCATCGACGCTCAAACCAATGCGAACATCGCGGGCGAAACTGATGAGGCAGAATGGGTCGCAGCAAGCCCAGATCACAGCAGTGCCGACGAAAGCCACTGCGATAATGCCTGCACTGGCATGAGCATAGTATCAAAGTGCCCTATTCGCGCGCGGCCATGGCGGGTTTCGGCCCACTGAGCGTCCCACAAGGTAACACCGACGACGACACTTGGGTGGGGGCGCGCGGTGAAAGCCAAAGAAGAGGTTTCTTTGGGCGAAAAAATAGCCCTCGGGGTTAGCAAGGCCACTCAAACGAGTGTCGTCACGTGAGCCTACGATTTCAGGTTTTTAACGCTGGCAAACGTCAACTCCCCCCGTGCCTGCTCCAAGGTGTTCATCGGGATGGACACCGGAACGACCTGAAGGATCGGTTTCAGCACGCTGGCTCGCTCATTGGACGTCACCAGGCGCTCATCACTGGGCGGCACGCCAAAGTACTCCCGATAGCATTTGGAGAAGTGCGGCGTGGACACAAACCCACAGAGCAAGGCCAGTTCCACGATCGAGATGGGCGTTTGCTTGAGCAATTGGCGCGCGCGAATCAGCCGCAATCGAAGGTAGTACCGCGAGGGTGAACAGTGCAGATACTTCTGGAACATTCGCTCAAGCTGTCGGCGCGACAAGGCCACATACTCCGCCAGTTGATCCAGGTTGATCGGCTCTTCCAGGTTGGCCTCCATCAGCGTGACGACTTCCTGCAACTTCGGTTGCTGGGTGCCCAGCATATGCTTGAGGGGCACGCGCTGGTGGTCTTGCTCATTGCGCATGCGCTCGTACACAAACATGTCCGAAATCGCCGCCGACAGCTCGTGACCATGATCATGACCAATCAGATGCAGCATCATATCCATCGGCGCGGTGCCCCCCGAGCTGGTGAGGCGATCCCTGTCGAGGGTGAACACGCTGGCACTGAGGGTCACCCGTGGGAAGGCTTCCTGCATGGCCGCCAACCACTCCCAATGCACACTGCATTCAAATCCGTCGAGCAACCCCGCGCGAGCCAACACCCAACTGCCGGTACAAATACCGCCCAGGCGCTTCGAATAACGCGCCTGGGTGCGCAGCCACTTCACGAGCTCGCCGGTCACCGTGTTCTGAATGCTCGTACCGCCGCACACCAACACGATATCGGCAGCGGGCGCACTGCCTGCCGAACAGTCAGGTGTGATGGGCATGCCATCGCTGGCCCATACGGGATTACCGTCGACACTTGCGGTGTGCCAACGATAAAGCTCCTGACCCGACAGCTGGTTCGCCATGCGTAGCGGCTCGACCGCAGACGCCAAGGAGATCAGGGTGAACTGGTCCAGCAGCAAGAAAACCAGACGGGTAACAGGCCGGGTGTTCATGGGCGCGAAGCGACGGGCATCGGCTTCTGCGCGCTGTCGGGGTGCCGCGCCGTGATGACGCCGACCAGGGAAATCAACAACGCCAACCCGATAGTCGAAGACACCTCAAAGCGATGCTCAGGCGTCAACAGCATCACCGCCAATGCGGTGCAAATGAAGGCGATGACCAACCAGGTCAACCAGGGAAACAGCCACATTTTGAACGTCAGCGTGACGTTGCGGCGTTGCAGGACTTTGCGCATGCGCAGTTGTGAAACCGCGATCACCAAGTACACCAGCAAGGCGATGGCACCCGAGCTGGCCAGTAGAAACTGGAACAGCCCCGCTGGCATGAAGTAACTGAGCAAGGTCACGCCAGCCCCCAAGACCGTACTGGCGATGACTGCGGCCCTCGGCACGCTCGCTGCCGATGTCTTTTTCATCAGCGTGGGCGCATCGCCCCGCTTGCCCAGGGAGTACAACATGCGCGAAGCAATGTAGATGGACGAGTTCATGCAACTGGCGACGGCGATCAGCACCACCACGTCCACCAGTAGCTTGGCATGGGGAATGTTCATCAACTCCAGTGCGCGCTGATAAGAACCGACCGACGCCAACAGCGGGTCATTCCAAGGCACAACGGAAATAACCACAAAGATAGACAGCACGTAAAACACCCCGATGCGCCACATCACCGAACGCGTGGCCCGGGCGATATTCTGCGCAGGGTTATTGGACTCTGCGGCCGCAATGGTGACGGCTTCCGTGCCGATAAAGCTGAACATGATGGTAATGAATGCCCCGACCACCGCAGACAAGCCATTCGGTGCGAACCCGCCGTGCTCTTCCATCAGTCGACTCAAGCCGCTGGCCTCCCGTTCCGGGATCCAGCCCATCAATACCGCGCCCCCCAGACCGATGAAACCAATAATCGCCACCACCTTGGCCATGGCAAACCAGAACTCGAACTCGCCGTACTTGGAGACGCTGAACAAATTGGTGACCACCAACAAAAAGATCGACAACAAGGCAAACAGCCAAGCGTCGATCTGCGGGAACCACTGGTTCAGGATATGCCCGGCGGCCAGCGCTTCGATGGGAATCACCAGCACCCAGAACCACCAGTACAGCCAGCCGATCGTAAACCCGGCCCAGCGCCCGATGGCTTGGTCGGCGTAGGTTGAGAAAGAGCCGGTGTCCGGGTTGGCCACCGCCATCTCCCCCAACATACGCATGACCAGCACCACCAACAGTCCGGAAAACAGATACGCCAGCATCACGGCCGGCCCCGCCGCCGCAATGGCATGCCCGGAGCCGACAAACAATCCCGCACCGATAATGCCTGCGATGGAGAGCATGGTGACATGACGCGGCTTGAAGCCCTGCGCCAGTTGGCCGTTTGAATCCTTGGAACTCAGGCTATTCATCGTTGTTTTTATTCTCTGTGATCGACGCCAGGACGCACTGACTGAAGGGTCAGGTGATCATCTTTTTTTAATGACGGGTCACAGTACGCGGCATTCCCGCCGCGAAAATAGCCTCATAGCGGCACACAAGCGCCTGATATCGACATGGGCCAAAGCGGCTCATCCGCCTTGCAGAGCCCCGCTCGCCCCCCCAATCCTCAAGCTGCGGGAAGCCCCTGCGCACGAGAATCCAACATGAATGGGCCGGGCTCAGCAGGCTTTGGATGCCTGGCCCAAGCGGTAATGCGGTGAAGCCGAACCGGCCCGCCACGCCATCGGCGGTGATGACCGTCACGGCAACGCCGAGAAGATCAGGATCGTAGGCCCGATGGAGGTAAGCGTCTGGCAAACATACCTTGAGATGCTCAGCGCTTGTCGGTCAGGGGAAATCCATCTCGTAAATGCCTCGGGCAGCGCGGATAGGTAAGGCGCTTTTGATTGTTCTTACGTCACTTAACTCCCATGCCAACCAGCCTTCTTCAAAACGGCTTGAACAGGCGGCTTGCATGTCCGCGATACGAATGGACGAACAGCTTTCACACGAACAATCGCCACCGCTTCACGTGTTCACCAACTGAAGCCAGCTCAACCGGACGAACCTGGACGCTGATCAAGTTTTTTCATCAGCCTCTGGAACGCCGCCAGCACCTGCGCAGGCCTTTCCAACATCAATTGATGACCACACCGCTCCAACACCTCAAAGCTACCCGTTGGCAGCTGTCGGGCGAGCGCTTCACCCCCACTGGAGGGCGTCAGCCCGTCGCTGTCTCCCGCTAACACATAAGTCGGCAACGTCAGTCGGGCCAGGGCATCGGCGTCGGGCCATTGGGCGTTTTGCAGTAGAGACTTGAACACATACAGACGATTACGACGAGTCAGGTTTTCCTCGTAGGCCACCAGCCGGGCATCGGCTGCGAGGTGCCACGCACGCTGACGAAAGCCCTTGGCCAGCAACGGCCGCAGCAGCTCCAACACCCAGGCAGGCAGCGCCATCAGACCACCGCGGCTCAACGGGCGATGCAGTTGCGTGCCTAGCAGCAGGGCGCCATCTATGGTCACCTGCGGCAACCTGTGTGGGAGCTCCAGCAAGGCACTCAACCCCAGTCCGGTACCAAAGGAATGTGCGACCAGGATATTCCGCCGTGCAGCGTAGCGGCTCAGTATTTCCAGCTGATCTGCCACCAGTTCCGACCAGGCATAGGCCTGCGGCTGGCGCGGCTTTTCGCTATCGCCGTGCCCCAACAGGTCCCACGCCACCAGGCTGTATCCCTGATCGGCCAACGACTGCCATAACTCGCGCCATTGATCCTTGTGGCCACCACCACCATGCCCGAAGAACAAGACTGTATCTGCCTGATGCGTGCCTGGTTGATAAGCGATGCTCAGGTACCGTCCTGGACGGATTTCTACCCGCTCGCCCCGCACCAGAGGTAAATCAGAAAATGCGTGTGAATCAGCCATGAGTGGGACAAGCCTCTTTGGATTCAAGGTTTTGAGGAGTGACTGTCGAAGGGGGGACGGTTCTGGAAAAACCACGCAATAAGGTCTGGGTATAAGCGTGTTGCGGATGGACCAGTAGCGTTGCCGCTTCCCCCTGCTCCACCACATGCCCGCCCTGCATCACGGCAATGCGATCACACAGTCTGGCGGCCACTCGCAAATCGTGGGTGATGAACACAATGCTCAGCTTGAGCCGACGTTGCAGGTCTTCAAGCAACTCGAGAATCTGTACCTGGATCAGCGCATCCAGAGCGGAAACGCATTCGTCCGCGATGAGTATTTTCGGCTCTACAGCCAAGGCACGGGCGATACCGATACGCTGGCGCTGACCACCGGAAAACTGATGAGCATAGCGTTCGAACGCGGCTGCGGGCAGCCCAACCAACTCCAGTATTGCCCGCGCGCGTCGCTCAGCCTCGGCCTTTGAGTGTCCCTGTACCAGCGGGCCGGTCATGACGATACGACCGACGGTCTGGCGCGGATTGAGCGAGGCAAACGGGTCCTGGAAAATCATCTGCACGTCGCTGCGCAATGCTCGCAAACGCCCTTCGGACAGCTCCGTTACATCCTGACCCAGCCATTGAATTTGACCACTGTCAGCACGTAGCAGCCGAACAAGGCAACGGCCCAGAGTGGATTTCCCCGAGCCTGACTCCCCAACAATGCCCAGGGTTTCACCCTCGCGCAGGGTCAACTGAACCTGCGCCAGGGCCTGGGTGGCACGCTTGCGCCACCAACCGCTGTTGCTGCGAAACACTTTATTGAGTTGCTCGGCCTTGAGCACCACACTCCCGTCCACCGTCGTGCGCGGGGCCCGAGGTTGCGCCGAGACCGCTGCCAACAGTTGCTGGGTATAAAGCGCCTGAGGCTTGCGCAATACTTGATGGGCGCTGCCCTGCTCCACCAGCTGGCCTTTTTCCAGCACCAGCACGCGGTCGGCAATGGCCTCGACCACGGCGAAATCATGGGTGATGAACAACAGCGACATGCCCTTGTCCTGTTGAATCTTGCGTAACAGATCGATGATCTGCGCCTGGGTGGTCACGTCCAGCGCCGAGGTGGGTTCGTCGGCGATCAGTAACGAGGGATCGAACGCCAACGCCATGGCGATGACCACGCGCTGACGCTGGCCACCGGAGAGCTCAAAGGGATAGACCAGGCGTAGGCGTTCCGGCTCGGGCAGGCCGACATAACCCAGCAACTCCACAACCCGTCGGCGACGCTCCTGGGCCGATTTCACCCCGTGGGCGCGCAGGGTTTCATCGATCTGCTCACCCACGCGCAGCAGCGGGTTCAGCGCGCTCATGGGCTCCTGGAACACCATGCTTATATCTCGCCCGCGCAGCTGGCGCATCGCGGTTTCACTGAGCTTCGCCAGGTCTTCATCACGAAACACCAGGCGCCCGCTTTCCACACTCAGCGGCGTCGGTAACTGGCGCAACAATGCCTTGGCCAACATCGACTTGCCCGAACCGGACTCGCCCACTACACATAGGCATTCGCCGCTGCGCAATTGCAGCGACAGGTCATACAGCGCGTGACTGCGGTCGGCATCGGCCGGCAAGGCGATACGCAGGTTTTCCACACTGAGCAACGTCATAGCGACCTCCCCGGTTCAAAGGCCACGCGCAGGCCTTCGCCCACCTGGTTCACCGCCAGCACGCACAGCACAATCGCCAACCCCGGCAAGAAACTCATCCACCAGGCATCCCGCAGCAGCCCACGGGACGCGTTGATCATGTAACCCCAGCTCATGGCCTCAGGGTCGCTCAGGCCGAGAAACGCTAACGCGGCTTCGGTGAGAACTGCAGTGGCCATCACAAAGGTCATGGTCACCAACAACGGCGCCAAGGCATTGGGCAGGATTTGTTGGCTGATGATGCCTAATGGCGATTGCCCCAGCACCCGCGCCGCCTGCACAAACTCACGTTGTCGCAGGGTAAGGAATTCGCTGCGCACCAGCCGCGCGACGCCCGGCCACGCCACCAGCGAAATCGCCAGCACGATGGAACCCAGGGACGGCTCCAGCACCGCCACCAGGATCACCGCTAACACTAACTGCGGAATGATCTGAAAGAACTCGGCGATTCGCATCAGCACGCCGTCGAGCCAGCCACCGAAATAACCGGCGACAGCGCCGACGAGCAGCCCCACCAGCAAGGTCGCCAGACTGGTCAACATCCCCACGGCCAAGGACACACGGGCGCCGTAGAGCAAGCCGCTGCCGAGGTCGCGGCCGAGCATATCGCTGCCCAGCCAGTGCGCCGAATCGCGGAACGGCGGGAGCATCGGCTGGGTGTTCATTTCCCAGGGCGAGCTACTGGTGAGCCACGGTGCGGCAGTCGCTAGTGCTGCTAACACCAGCAAAAACACCGCGCCAGCCAGCGCCGACGGCTGGTGAATAAAGCGTGTGAGCACCGCCATCAGCCCTGCCCTCCGGCGCCTATACGTGGGTCGAGCAAACGGCAAATCACATCGGTCAACACATTGAAGCCCACCACCAAAATCGAGATCACCAGAAAGCCGCCCATCAACACACCGTAGTCACGCTGGGCCAATGAGTCATACATCAAGCGGCCAATGCCAGGCCAGGAGTACACCACCTCCACCAGTAACGCACCGCTGGCCAGTTGGCCGAGTTGCAAACCAGCGAAAGTCACCACCGGCAGCAGTGCATTGCGCAACACATGTACATACAGAATCCGCCGTGGATACAGGCCTTTGGCGTGGGCAGTGCGTACGTATTCCTGACCAAGAGCATCGAGCACGGCGGCTCGGGTGAGGTGGATATACAGAGCCAGAAACAGCACGCTCAGGGATAGGCACGGCAACAACAGATGCCGCAGGCGATCCAGCAGCGAGAAGTCCCGGCCCACGGTCTCCATACCGAACGCCGGCAACCAATCCAGACTGACGGAGAACAGCAAAATCATCAGCATCGCCAGCCAGAACGGCGGCATCGCGTACAGCAACAAAGCACCATGGGAGATCACGCCGTCCAGCCAATGCCGCTTCTGCCGTGCCCGCGCCGCCAGCACACCTAAGGTCACGCCGAGCACGGAAGAAACTACAAAGGCCGAGCCCATCAATGCCAGCGTCGCCGGCAACCGCTCGGCGATCAGCGACCACACCGAGGTCTGGTTTCGGTAGGAATAACCCAGGTCCAGGTGGGCGATATTGCCCAGGTATATCAGCAACTGCTGGAGCAACGGTTTATCCAGGCCCATGGTCTGGCGCAGTTGCTCGATAAACTGCACATCGTCCACTCCTGCCTCTCCGGCCAACAGCAATGCAGGATCGCCCGGCGCCAGTCGAATCAGCAGGAAACTCAGCACCAGCACCGCCACCACCATCAGCAACGCCTTGACGAGCCGCCCGCTGAAATACAACACGCCGTTCATGGCGTCAGGGCCTCGAGGTACACGCTCTCGTAGTCCTCATTAAGGCTGGTAGCGGTCTGCAGCAGGTTTTTCACCTGTTTGTGAAACAGCGTCGGGTAACGCATTTCGAAGATCGGTGCGATGGGCAGGTCGGTGTTCAGCAGGTTCTCCAGCTGGCTGTAGAGCTGTTTGCGCTCCGGGCCTTCCGGGGTATCGGCGACTTTCGCCCACAAGGCATCGGCCTCTGCGCTGTTGTAGCCGCTGACGTTGGCGAACGGAGAAGTTTTGAGTATGTAGTCGGAGCGGAACAGGTAGGCGCTGGTCAGGTAGGGATCGCCGATCTGGAAGATAAAATTGTAGGTCAGGTCGAAGTCCCAGTCGCTTACGCGCTGGAACCAGGTCGCCGCGTCGGATGTGACCACCTGCACCTTGAAACCCAGGGGTTGCAAGGACTGCTTGGTGTATTCGGCCAGGCGCTCCCAGGCCCCCCCCTTCTCGCCATTGAGCAGGCGAATGCGCACCGCGCCGACATCCACGCCGGATTCGGCAATCAGCGCTTTGGCCTTTTTCACGTCATAGGCGTACTGCGGCAACTGGGGATCGTGGTAAGGCGAGCTGGACACAAACGGCCCCTGGGCGACCTTGCCCGAGCCGAAGAAGATGTTATCGACGATGAACTGTCGGTTCAGCGCATACAGGATCGCCTGGCGCACCTTGGGGTTGTTCAACGGTGGCTTGCGCGTGTTGATTTGCAGGAAGGCCAGACCCGCGTACAACTCCCAGCCCTTTTCCGACGACTGCACATCGGGCAAGGCGGTCAGGCGCTTAAGGTCGGAGTAATCCGCATCGCCGCTGCGCAGCACTTGCACGTCGTTACGCTCGAACGCGGCGGCACGCGAAGAGGCATCAGGAATGACGTGGAAGATGATGCTGTCGAGGTGCGGCAGGCCCTTTTTCCAGTAGTTGGGGTTTTTAGCCAGCTTGATATAGGCGCCTCGTTTCCACTCGACGAACACAAACGGCCCGGTACCCACCGGTTTTAGGTTGTAGGGGTTGTTACGAAAGTCGGTGTTCTCGTAAAGGTGCTTCGGCACCACCGGGCGCAAGCCGCTGCCCAAGGCCGAAAGCAACGGTGCGAAAGGTTTCTTCAGGTGAAAGACCACCTGCAGCGGACCTTTGGCGGTGATGCTCTCGACGTACTCGGTGATGATACCGCCAAGACGCTTGTCCACCTCGGGGTAGAAGGTCTGGAAGCTGAACACCACGTCATCGGCGGTGAACGCTGGACCGTCGTGCCAGTGCACGCCGTCCTGCAAGTCGAAAGTATAGGTGAGGCCATCAGGGGAGATAGTCCAGGCTTTGGCCAATACCGGTTTGGGCGCAAGGTGTGTGTCGAAAGTGAGCAGGCCCTGGAGCACCTTGCCGCTCACGTATTGGGTCGACACATGGCTGACTACGCCGTGCATCAGCGAGGGCGGCTCCGGCTGGGCCACCAGGTTGAGCACCCCGCCCTCCTGGGGTTGCGCGTGAGCCTGGCCGGCCAACAACGTGGTGCACAGTGCCACGGACGTGAGGGCAAGCCGGAAAGAGAATGAGCGCATGGAGTCTCCTCGAATTGAACAATATAACGAGGGTTTTGCAAGCGTTGTGCCATGGGCGGTTGGGCGGGTATTGCTGGGGTGGGCGGTGATCGCGCTGATGAAAAAACCACAGAGCTGCGCCTGAGTGTGCAAAAAGCAGCAGCAAAGCATTTCAAATGTGGGAGGGGGCTTGCCCCCGATACCGGTCGGTCATCAATGAATGAGCCAACTGACCCGCCGCTATCGGGGGCAAGCCCCCTCCCACAGGGGTTCAGCGCTGGTCGATGGCACAAGGTTTGCCCCTGTAACCGTCATCTGAATAAACGAGCCTCGCCACTATGTCACTGGATTACCTGGGCAACCCCATCGACACCACCGACCCCACCACCCTCCAAGGGCTGGACGACTTCATAGGCGGCTTCCTCGGCTACCTGCCCCGTGCCGAACGCATCCTTGCCACCGCCGATGCCGATCCCGACTCCGCGCTGGCCAATGCGTTTGCCGGCTTGCTGCTGATGTTCATCGAGTCGCCCGAGGGCCCGGCACTCGCGGAAAAATATCGCCAACGTGCGGCGCACGCCGCTCACCCGCGCGCCCTGCTGTACCTTGGCGTGCTGCAAGCCTGGATCAAGGACGACCTCGATCAAGTCATGCATTTGAGCGAAAACCTGCTCGACCGCTACCCCCGCGACCTGTTTGCCGCCAAGCTCAACCAGTACCTGGAATTCAACCGCGGCAACTGGCCCGCCCTGTTGCGCATCGGCCTAAAGGCCACCGCTGGCGCACCCGATATTGCCCACAGCCACGGCCTGCTGGCCTTCGCCTACGAGCAATGCCACCTGCTCGAAGAAGCCGAAGCCAGCGCGCTGCAAGCCTTGCGCCTGCAACCCTCGGAGCCTTGGGCTCAGCACGCCCTGGCCCATGTGATGCTGACCCAGGGACGTATCGAGGAAGGCACGGCGTTCCTGGAAAGCGTGACCCATCACTGGGACGGTTTGAACTCGTTCATGTACACCCACAACTGGTGGCACCTGGCGTTGTTCTACCTGGCGCGGGGTGAGGATCAGCGCGTGCTGGAGATTTACGACCAACACGTGTGGGGCATCCTCCCGGAATACTCCCAGGACCAGGTCGGCGCCGTGTCCTTGCTCGCCCGATTGGAACTGGCCGGCATCAACGTGGGAGAGCGCTGGCAGGCGCTGGCACCCTACCTGCAACGTCGGGTCTGCGATACGGTACAGCCGTTCCTGAGCGTGCAGTACCTGTATGGCCTGGCCCGGGCGGGCAAGCCGGAGGCGGATAGGTTGCTGGCGGCGCTGCGGCAGTACAGCTTCGACGCACGGCCGGTATGGGGCGAAGTGACCCTGCCGTTGGCGAAGGGCTTATTGGCCCATGCACGCGGGGACTGGCAACAGTCGCTGGCGCAACTGACGATCGCCCTTCCCCGGCTGAATGAGATTGGTGGCAGCCACGCACAGCGCGATCTGTTTGCGCTGGTGGAGCTGGATGCACGCGTGAAGGCCGGGGATTGGTTGGGGGCGCAGCAGACACTGGAATTGCGGCGCCGGTATGACGGGTGGGATGTGCCGACGAATCGGAGTTTGGTGCGGGTGTATGAGGCGTTGAAGTTGCCGGAGCTGGCGGCAAAGGCACTGACGCGCCTATCACGTTTCACCTAAGCAGCAGGAGCCGGCTTGTCGGCGTTAGCGGTCTGTCAGTTAACACAGGTGCAAGCTGAGCCGCCGCCATCGCCGGCGAACCGGCTCCTACAGTGGAGAGTGGTTAGCCCCTGGCACTGAACACCCCTCTGGCGATCGCCCGCGCCACACAATCCGCAGCCGCCGAGCCAATACAACCAATCTCTACCTGCCGCCGTGGGCCATCGCTCAACTCAACCGCCGCCGACGCCAAGGCAAATACAGTGTCCCCATCAAACGGCAAATGCGCCGGACGCACCGCACGGGCAATCCCGTCCTGAGCCATGATCGCCACGCGCTTGCACTCAGCCACAGTGAGCCGAGCGGTACTGGCGACCACCACCAGCGTCGTGTTGGCCCCGGCTTGCAGGCGGCCCATCGAATCCAGGCGTGACAACTCCGGCATCGGGTCGCTGCAGTCCATCTCGGCTTCAGGACGCTGTCCACCGAACTCCCCCGCCACTTCCCAGGGCCACGCCCAGAAGGTCTGGCCGTCGGGCATGTACACCGAGCCTATTGGGTTGGCGACCACCAATGCAGCGACGATCAAGCCATTTCCCAGATTCAGGGAAGCGGTACCCAGCCCACCTTTCAGCACCCCGGCCATGGCGCCACGACCCGCACCCACCGAGCCCAACTCAAAGTCCTCACCTGCATTGGCTAGCGCCTCGAAGCCCAAGCGTCGGTAAGGCGGTTCCAACCCCCAGTCTTTGTCGCCGCCGTTGGCCAGGTCATGCAACACCGCTGCGGGCACGATGGGAATAGCTGGAGCGCCGGGTTTGAGGTGCAGGCCCACTTGGTCGTGGGACAGTTTCGCCGCCACAGCATCCGCCGCACCCAGGCCGAAGACCGAGCCGCCGGCAAATACCAGGGCATGGAGCTGGCCGACCATGTTTTCCGGCTCAAGCGCAGCAGTTTCACGCCCGCCAGGGCCACCGCCGCGAATGTCGATGCTGGCAGTCCAGAACCCATTGGGGCGAATCACTGTGACGCCGGTGTCGACGTGCAGGTCCGTGGCGTGGCCGACCGTGAGGCCTGGGATATCGGTGAGGGCATTGCGCGGGCCGGGTCTAGGCATACAGAAATAGCTTCCTTGGGTTCAGGGTGTCGCGTGGGGAGAGCAAGTCGTGTGCCAAGCACAACCACCCAAGCCTTACGGCTCACTACCCGGTTGCCGATGAAAGCCCCTGCACAAAAACCAACACCCTGCCCTTCGGCCTGTTAAAAAAACACCAACACCTCCGTTTATCACCTAATAAGTCTATGTTTTTAAACACTTTTAACAGATGGCATAGCCCTTGCTCTCCAGCCTTCCCACCAGAGCTTGAACTCAACAAGCCGTCCTCTATCAAGGCCCAACACCTTAAACCACTGGAGTATTTCCCATCATGAATGCATCACGCGCCACAGGTCGCCGACCCAGTAAGGCCTTCGCCCACACGTTGTTGTTTATTGCCCTGTACGAAGCCGCCAGCTACAGCAGCCTGACTCTCGCCGCCGACGCGCCGGCCAGCGATAACCCCTTGGACACCGTTGTGGTGATCGGCAACCGTGGCCAGGCGCGCACCCTGGCCGAGAGCCCATCACCCGTGGACGTGATCTCCTCCAAGCAACTGCTGGCCACCGGGCAAGGCGACCTCACCCGCGCCCTGAGCAAGGTACTGCCATCCCTCAATCAGCCAGCATCGTCAGGCTTCGGCTCAACGTCGGTGGTGCGCCCGATCAGCCTGCGTGGCCTCAATGGCGACCAGGTGCTGGTACTGGTCAACGGCAAGCGCCGCCACAACAGCGCGCTGCTCAATAACGGCACCTACCTCAACTCCGGCTCGCAACCGGTGGACTTGGACATGATCCCCACCGCTCTGGTGGATCATGTCGAAGTGCTCCGTGACGGCGCCTCGGCCCAGTATGGTTCGGATGCGATTGGTGGCGTGGTCAACATCGTGCTCAAGCAGACCGACCACGGCGGCAGCCTGTCCACAAGCTACGGCCAGAACTATGAAAACGGCGATGGCGAAACCGCGCGCCAAACCGGCAATGTTGGCCTGGCGCTGCCCAACGACGGCTTTATCAACCTCGCCCTGGACGTGAAGAAACAGAAGATCTCCGACCGCTCCGACAACGCGCCATATACCGACTCGGCCGGCAACACCAGCCTGCAACACACCTACTACGGCACCGGCCTGCCCGAGGCACGCAACTTCAGTTTCGGCTACAACGCCGAGCTGCCGGTGGACGATGCCCTCACGCTCTACTCATTCTCCACCTACACCCGCCGCAACTCGGAAAAACCGCTGGCTTTCCACCAGCCCGCCAGCTTCGATGGCATTCGCACCCCCTTCCCCGAAGGCATCGAAGACACCCTGCGTTTTATCGAAAATGACTTCCAGGTAGCGTTTGGCGGCAAGGGCGAACTCGCCGGCTGGGACTATGACCTGTCCAGCACCTATGGCCAGGACCATGCCGAAGCGACCCTGCGTCACACCTACAACCTGAGCTACGGCCCGGACTCGCCGACCTCGGTGGACACCGGCGTCAAGACCTTCAGCCAATGGACCAACAACCTCGATCTGACCCGCGCATTTGACCTCGGCCTGCACAAACCCACGCAGATTTCCTGGGGCCTGGAGCAACGCTACGAGAACTACAAGATCGGCAAGGGTGACTTCGCCTCCTACGCCAGCGGCCCTTTCACCACCGGAGCCAGCGGTGGCCTGATCGCACCGGGCACCATCTCCGGTGCCGGTACCACCCCGCAGGATGCTGCGCAAAAAGGCCGCACCAGCCTCGCCGGGTATGGTGAGATCGGCCAGGACTTCACCGATAAATGGCACGTCGACTTGGCCGGTCGCTACGAGCACTACAACGATGGCTCGGGCACCACGACTAACGGCAAGTTCTCCACCCGCTACCAACTCACACCGATCCTGGCAGTACGCGGCACCTTCAGCACCGGTTTCCGTGCGCCTTCACTGGCCCAGCAGATTTACAGCTCCACCTCGCAAACCAGCGTCAACGGCCAGCTGTTCGACTACCGTAACGTTGCAGTCAACTCCGACGTGGCCAAGGCGCTCGGTGCCGAGACTCTCAAACCTGAGAAGTCCACCAACTTCAGCCTGGGCCTGACTCTGCAACCGACGGACGCCACCAGCATCACCCTTGATGCCTACCAGATTAAAATCAAGGACCGCATCGCGCAAACCGGCTACCTGGGCGGCACACCGCAAATCAGCGCAATCCTCGCAGCAGCGGGTCTCAACCCGAACCAGGCGGTGACCTATTTCACTAACGCCCTCGATACCACTACCCGTGGCGTCGACCTCGTCGGAGACTACCGCCAGAGCATCGGTGCCTACGGCAACCTGCGTTACACCTTGGGCTTCAACTGGAACACCACGCAGATCGACGACATCCACGCCTCCAGCGTGGCCCAACAAGCCCTCGGCCCAACCGGCGGTTATGACCGTCAGCGCCAGGGCAACCTCAAGTACGGCCTGCCGCAATCCAAATTGCTGCTGGGCACCACCTGGACCTACGAAAAACTCGAACTGGGCCTGAACCTGACCCGCTACGGCGAATACACCCAGTACGGCACCGCCGAAGCCTTCGACCGCACCTTCTCGCCGGCGTGGATCACTGACCTGAACATCGACTACCACCTGACCCCGGCAATCACCCTGAATGCCGGTGCCAACAACCTGTTCAACCAGTACCCGGAGCGCACAAAGCTGGCCAGCAGCTCCGGCGCGTTCCCCTACGGCAACTTCTCGCCGTACGGCACCACCGGCGGCTATTGGTACACCGGCGTGACCTACAACTTCTGATCCCGCTCCACGGGCCGGTTCGCCGGCCCCTTGCCTGACTCAAATGGGAGCCTGTCCATGACCCGCCGTACCGATCAACTCAAACTGGGGGCCTTCCTCGCCAACAGCGGCCATCACGTCGCCGCCTGGCGCCACCCACTGGCCCAGGCCGATGCGAGCCTGGATTTCGAGCACTTCAAGCACATCGCCCAAACCGCCGAACGCGGCAAGTTCGACGCCCTGTTCATCGCCGACGTGGTTGCGCTGTGGGGGCATCATCACGACGCGCTCAGCCGTACCGCCCGTGCCGAGCACTTCGAACCGCTGACCTTGATGTCGGCCTTGGCGGCCGTCACACACAAGATCGGCCTGATCGCCACCGCGACCACCACCTACAACGAGCCGTACCATATCGCGCGCAAGTTCGCCTCCCTGGACCACCTGTCCAAAGGCCGCGCCGCCTGGAACCTGGTGACCTCGGTCGTCTCCGATGAAGCCTGGAATTTCGGCCGCGAACACCATGTGGACCACGGCGACCGCTACCAGCGCGCCGAAGAGTTCCACGACGTGGTCAAGGGCCTGTGGGACAGCTGGGACGACGACGCCTTCACCCGCGACAAGGCCAGCGGCGAGTATTTCGACCCGACCAAACTGCACACCCTCAACCACCGCGGCGAGCATTTCTCCGTGCGCGGCCCACTGAATGTGGCGCGCCCGCCCCAGGGCCACCCGGTGCTGGTGCAGGCCGGTGCATCGGAGCCGGGCAAACAGCTCGCCGCCCGTGTGGCCGAGCTGATTTTTGCCCACGCCCATCATCAGCAAGACGCCCAGGCGTTCTACCAGGACATCAAGGCCCGTGCCGCCGCCCTGGGTCGTAACCCGGACCACGTCAAGATCCTGCCCGGCGTCACGCCATTTATCGCCGACACCCGCGAACAGGCCCAGGCGTTGTTCAAGGAATTCCAGGCCCTGATCGACCCAGTGCTGGGCCTGCGCCTGCTAGCCGATACCCTCGGCGATGACATCGACCTGTCCGGCCATGACCTTGACGGCCCGTTGCCGGATACACCGGTGGGCCAACGTGGCAGCCGTCGCGACAAGGTGCTGGAACTGGCGCGCACGGAAAACCTCAGCATCCGCCAACTGTACCTGCGCCTGGCGGGCGGCAACCCGGTGATAGGCACCGCCGAGGACGTGGCCGATCACTTCGAGACATGGTTCCAGGCACGCGCCTGCGATGGCTTCAATGTGTTCTTCCCCTACTTCCCTGGCGCCATCGACGTGTTCGTCGATCAGGTGATTCCGTTGCTGCAGGCGCGTGGGCTGTTTCGCCAGGAATACGAGGGCACCACCCTGCGCGAAAACCTCGGCCTGCCGCGCCCGGACAACCGCTTTACGGGAGAGAGGGCATGAAACGCAGCACCTGGATGCTCGCCTTCGCCTGCTTGATCGCCCCCAAAGCCTTCGCCTTGAACATCTTGCTGAGCAATGACGACGGCTATCAGCATCCGAACATTCGCGCACTCTACACCGTGCTGAAAGCCCAGGGCCATAACGTGAAAATCGCCGCGCCCCAGAGTGATCAGAGCGCGCGAGGCGGTTCGTTCTTCTTCGGTCGCGAAGTGAGTGTCGGGCGCGATACCGACCCCGCTTACCCCGACAGCTACTACATCAGCACCTCCGATAAAGGCGTGTGCCAGAGTCCCGAATGCGCCGGCAAAGAGGTCCAGATCGAAATCAGCGGCACGCCGGTGATGGCCCTGCTGATGGGCCTGGACAAGGTGCTGCCCCACCCCGACCTGGTGATCGTCGGCCCCAACCCCGGCAATAATCTTGGGGCGATCAATATGGCTTCCGGCACCTTCAATGCGGCCAGCGTGGCGTTGCAATCGGGTATTCCGGCATTGGCGGTGAGCACCGACCTGAAGGAGCAAGACCCACAGCGCGCCGCCCAATTGGTGGCAAAACTGGTCGACACCCTCGACCGGCATCGCCAACCCGACGGAGCCCTGCTACCGCCGGGACTGGGCTTGAATATGAACCTGCCCAAGGGCACGCAGATCAAGGGCGTGAAACTCACCCGTGTGGGCAGTTACGTGGGCTTCGAAGCGCGCTACACCGATGACCTCAAGCAATTCAACCTGCCGGGCAAACCGGGCATCGGCTTCCAATACAGCCCCGCCGCGACTGCCGCGCAGCAAAACGATGAGGCGGTGTGGCTGAACAAGGGCTACCTGACCATCAGCCCGTTCAGTGGCCTGCCGGAATCCATCAACGCCGGACCCGCGTTGCAAAAGCAATTGGCCCGTGAGGTGAAGCCATGAGTGGCGGTTTTTCCCTGGGCTTTTTGAGCCGGGTCTACAGCCCGCAATTTGATCCGAGGGTATATCGCGACACCCTGGAACTGTTCAGAGTCGCTGAAGAACTGGGTTTCGACAGCGGCTGGGTGGCGCAGCACCACTTCGCCAGTGAACACGGGCGCCTGCCCGCGCCGCTGGTGTTATTGGCCGCCATTGCCCAGCGCACGCGACATATCAGCCTGGGCACCGGGATTGTCGTACTGCCCCAGGAAGTGCCGCTGCGCCTGGCCGAAGATGCGGCCGTGCTGGATGTGCTGAGCAATGGCCGGCTGGAACTGGGCCTTGGCGCGGGTTTCGATCCCGAGACATTCCTGGCGTTTGGCCGCGAACATGAGGCGCGCCATCGTGACTACGAACAGCACCTGCAACAACTGCGCAACGCCCTGGGCAATATGCCGCTGACCGACAGCGGCTCACGCCTGTTGCCACGCGCCAACGGCTTGAGACATCGCCTATGGGAAGCCACTTCGCGGGTAGAACAGGTCGCCGAGCGTGGCCACGGCCTGATCATGGCACCCAATCCGCATTTGCCTGCCCAAGCCGGTGTTGAACTGGTGAACCGCTACCGCAACGCCTGGACCGGCGACAACGGCACGCCCGCCCGCGTCGCACGGGTGCAGGCGTTGCTCGCCGCACCGGACGACGCCACACGCCGCGATATCCAGGCCTATGTGCAACGCCAGCAAAACATCGGCGTACTCAAGGGCATGCCGGACGCTGACTTCGACACCACCCTAAAGCGCCTCGGTGTGTTGCACGGCCCGGTGGAGCAGATCATCGAGCAATTGCAGCAAGGCCCGCCATTGACAGCCCACGACCAACTGATCCTGCAAGTCCAAACCACCAGCACGCCGTTGCGCGAGGCGATCCGTGCGCTGGAGATCATCCGCCAACACATCGCACCAGCACTGGGCTGGCAGCCCACAGGAGCCCCCTCATGACGTTCAAATTGGGTTTCCTCAGCCACGCTTTTGGTGATGACCCCCAGCAGGTCTACCGCGACCTGATCGAACAATTCGAAGTGGCTGAAGCACTCGGCTTCGACGGTGGCTGGATTGCCCAGCACCACTTGAGCAATGGCTTTGGTCGTCTTCCTTCACCCTTGGTGCTACTGGCGGCCGTTGCCGAACGCACGCGGCATATCGAACTGGGCACCGGGGTGATTGTGTTGCCATTCGAAGACCCGATCCGCCTGGCCGAAGACGCCAGTGTGCTGGACGTTCTGAGCAGCGGGCGCGTGCAATTGGGCCTGGGCAGTGGTGGCGCCAACCTTGATAACTTCAGCGCTTTTGATCGCGACCCAAGCAGGCGCCAGGCGGATTTTGCCGAGCGCCAGCAACGTTTGCAGCGCCTACTGGAAGGTAAACCGCTGACCGGCGAATTAACGTTGCAACCGCCTGCAATCGGTCTGGGCGAACGCCTTTGGCATTCCCACGGCAGCACTGACGGCGCGGTCTATACCGCCCGACAAGGCAATGGACTGCTGCTGGGCACCGCTACCCATGATCCGCTCACCGTGCAAAAGCCTTTGGCGGACGCCTACCTCCAAGCCTGGTCGCGCACTGACCGCGCACCGCGTATCGGCGTGGTTCGTGCCATTTTCCCTGCCATCGACCGCGCCAGCGCCCAGGCCGAACTGTCGGTGGATATCGAGCGGCATATCCCGCGCCTGCAACGTGAGGGCCTGATCGACGAAGCCTTGGATTTGCAGGAACACCTGCGCTTGATGAACGTGCACTACGGCCATCCCGATGAAGTGATCGAAAGCTTGCAACAGGACCCGTCGCTGCTGCCTTATGCTGACTACATGATTGCTGTGGTTCAGGCCGAAAGCTCGACCCAGGCACAAATTCTCAAACGTTTGGAAATCCTGGCCCAGGACATCGCCCCGGCCTTGGGTTGGAAAAAACGATGAATAATGGAGCTTATGCATGCCCCTGGAATTCAGCTGGTTGATGCCCTTGTGTACCCCAGACTGGGCGGCGCGGCCGGGACAATGGGTTCAATTGGCCCAGGCTGTGGAATACGCCGGGCTCGATGGCCTTTGGATTCCCGGCGGCGTGTTATGTGCCGACAGCCTGGGCGTGGCGGCAGCCTTGTGTGCGCATACACGCAGCGTGCAGTTGTCGGTGAGTGTGCCGCCGGAAGTGATGCTGCCAGCCGCGCTGGCCACTACCCTGCAAAGCCTGCAGTCGATCAGCGGCCACCGTGTGCGGCTACATTTACCCAATAGCGAACACAGTGCCTTTGGGGAGTGGCTCAACCGCGACCAACGCAGCGAACGCATTGGCGAATATCTGGAACTGTTGCAACGACTGCTGGCTTCCAACACCGGCGGGTTCGACTATCAGGGCCGTTATTTCCAACTGGAGAACGCCGGCTTCACCCGCCGCGAAATACCCGCCCCATCGTTGCTACTGGACGACACCCAGAGCCATGCGCTGGTGGCGGCACATGCCCAGACCTGCCTGTTAGCGCCTGGCCATCCACAACGACTGGCCCAGGAGATACAGCACTGGCGACAGGTCCAACCTACGCTCGACTTTGCCTGCACGTTTGGGTTGATCCTCGGCGACAGCGAAGACCTCGCCTGGGAGACCGCCGCCGCTTTATTATCGGCTCCTCAATTGCCCGAAGAACCCCTGGCCACCCTGCCCCGTGCACGCCACCCGCTGCGCCAGTGGGAAGTGCATCCCAACCTGCTGCAAAGGGAAGCCGGCCAACCGCTGATCCTGGTGGGCACCCCGCAACAAGTCGCTACACGCCTGCAAGAACTGCACGGAATTGGCTTGAATCACCTGATCCTGGAGGGCGGGCCGTCAGTCAGCGAAGTGCTGCGCTTTGGCGAACAGGTTTTACCGTTGCTTTTCCAACAGGGTTTGCGCAAGGAGCGCCTGCACCATGACTGATGATGTACGCCCACCGATCCAACTGGACTGGTTTTTACCCACCAATGGCGATGGCCGTCACCTCACCAGCAGCGGCTTGCCAAAGGTCGGATTGTTCCAGCAAGGCGAGCGTGCACCGACGCTGAACTACCTGCGCCAGATCGTACGCGCCACCGAGCAGGCCGGCTTCGACGGCATCATGGTGCCCACCGCTGCCGGGTTTGAAGACCCATGGCTGATCACTGCGGTGCTGGCCCAGGAAGTGCGCCGCCTGAAATTCCTCCTGACGCTGCGACCGGGCACCGAGCTTCCAGCCTATACCGCCCACCGCGCGGCGACGTTGCAACTGCTCAGCGAGAATCGTCTGGCGTTGCATGTGGTGACCGGCTCCAGCCGTTTTGAACAGCGCTCCCTCGGGGATTTTCTCGAACACGATGAACGTTACGCACGCACCGCAGAATTTCTGCAGGTGTTCCAGTCCGTGTGGGCAGCCCAACCGCCCGCGCATCAGGGACGTTACTACCGCAGTGGCATTCAAACGCCGATTGCGCCAGGCGCACACGTACCGCCAATTTACTTTGGCGGCGCCTCCGAAGCCGCCGAGCGTGTCGGTGCGGCCCATGGGCAAACATATCTGATGTGGTGCGAACCGCCGGTCATGATCGCCGAACGCATCCAACGCATGCGTGACCTGGCTGCCGCCCAAGGCCGTACTCTGCGCTTCGGTCTACGTCTGCACGTGTTCGCCGCTGTCACTGACGACGCGGCGTGGGCCCACGTGGAACGGCTGCTGGAAGAAATCCCAACGGATACCATTGACCATGCACAACGGCAGATGGCGGCATATGAGTCGGTGGGCCAAAGCAGGCAGACGCAGTTGATGCAGGGCCGTGGGCGCGGCGCTCGGGAACTTGAGGTGTCAGCCAATCTTTGGGCCGGGGTAGGCTTGGTACGCGGCGGCGCAGGAACAGCATTGGTCGGCAGTTATGCGCAGGTGGCAGAGCGAATCGAGGAGTACCACCAGTTGGGGGTGGACAGTTTTATTCTGTCGGGTTTTCCCCATTTGGAGGAAGCGATTCACCTGGGCGCGCAGTTGCTGCCTCAGCTACGCCGTATAGGTAACCCACCCAGCCAGGCCAAACAAGGTTGAACGCAGATCAGGGTTTTGCTCGACCTTTGAGCATGCCGTGATTGACCAGTAAGGTGCGCATGGCGTTGCGGGTAATACCCAGCAGTTGCGCGGTGCGTAACTGGTTGAAATCGCAGTAGGCAAAAGCCTCGCGAACCATCAGCTCCTCAATATCGTGCAAGAGCGAATCACCTGGAACGTCGAACAATCGCAAAAACTGTTCGCGAAGCACTTCCTGAGGAAGCTTTTGCACCCCGTTGGAACTTGCGTCTTGCAATGCACTAAGGCCTGCCGAGAACTTCAAGTGCTCGGGGCGGACCGGTCTGTCGCCGGCCACCAGTAAAGCCAAGTGAACAACGTTCTCGAGCTCTCGGATATTCCCCGGCCAGGGATAATCGAGCAGCGCCTGAGTAGCCGACTCCGAAAGCATAGGCTCATTGATTTTAAGGCGGGCGCTGTAGAGTTTCCTGAAGTGTTCCACCAACGGCAGAATGTCCAAGGGGCGTGCCCTTAACGGCAGAACTTCCACTTGGGCGACGTTTATTCGATAGAACAGATCGAGCCGAAAATTGCCAGCTTCAATGGCCTGTTCCAAATTGACGTTGGTAGCCGTCACCAATCGGATGTTGATCTTGATCGGTTTGCGCGAGCCGACCCGAACCACTTCCTGTTCCTGTAGGACACGCAGCAATTTAACTTGCAAAGGCAGCGGCAGATCACCAATCTCATCGAGAAACAGTGTCCCTCCATCTGCCTCCTCGAACCAGCCGGCTCGCCGACCGACAGCTCCGGAAAACGAACCGGCCTCATGGCCAAAAAACTCGCTTTCAGCCAGGGTCTCACTGATCGCACCGCAATTGACCGCAATAAAAGCGCCAGTGCGGCCACTGCTCGAATGGATGTAGCGCGCCACCAACTCCTTACCGGTGCCCGTCTCTCCATTGATCAACACTGGCGCGTCACTGGGCGCCACCCGCTGCAGATACTCCAGCAACTGCCGAGACCGGGGGTCGGCAAATACCAGCGCTTTCGCTCGGATTGAAAGAGGATCTTTATCGCCCTGAGGCAATGTCAAAATCGGGCTGGGGTGTCCGCGCGGGATGTTCATAGACAATTTCCAATGGCGGCCATGAAAGAATTAACAGTACTTTACTGCTCGCGCCATATAACAAGAAATATTAAAAAAACATGAGGATATAACCTTGCACCATAGCGACTGAGGCGTCAGGTACAACCAATCGCCTACTTGCATGAACGATCAAAAACAACCATTGCTTTAGTTGCGGATAGATCAGTTAAATTCTCGCTGACGCTCCCAATTCACCAATCTTTTCCAGTCGTGCCCGGACAATGTTGCGACTGATATTGAGCAGGCGCCCAGTTTGCAATTGGTTGCCATGGCAGTACCGGTAAGCAGCACGAAAGATCGTCTCTTCAATATGCTCGTAAAGGTCAGGAATATTCTGTTCGAATAACGCATTGAGGGCCGTTTCCAAGTCCACGGGGCCGCTGAGGGCAGCTGGCGTATGGGTAGCCTCTTCCTGGCGAATACCCGAGGATCGCATGTCCACCAGATGAAGATCCGGCGGCTGCACCAACTGGTTGCGGCACACCAGCAAGGCGTGGTGAATGGCATTTTCAAGCTCGCGGATATTGCCCGGCCAGCTATGTTCCAACAGCTTTCGCTCAGCATCGATGCTCAACGTGGCGCGGTTGTACCCCAGTCGCTGGCAGTGCTCTTCGAGAAAAAATTCCGCCAGGGGCAGGATATCGCCCGGCCGCTCGCGCAGAGGCGGCAGTCGAATGGTGGCGACGTGCAGACGGTAGAACAAGTCTTCGCGGAAGTTACCTGCAACGACGGCATCGGCAAGGTTAACGTTAGTGGCGGCCACCAGCCGCACATTGATCGGGATCGGTGTCCGCGAGCCCAGGCGCACCACTTCGCGCTCCTGCAAAACGCGCAGCAACTTCACCTGCATGTTCAACGGCAGATCACCTATCTCATCGAGAAACAGCGTGCCGCCGTCGGCGGCTTCAAACCAACCGGCCTTCTGGGTGGTAGCGCCGGTGAACGCGCCTTTCTCGTGGCCGAACAATTCGCTTTCCACGAGGGTCTCGGCAAACGCGCCGCAGTTCACCGCCACGAAAGGTTCACGTCCGCGACGGCTCAGATGATGGATATGCCGTGCGACCAATTCCTTGCCGGTCCCGGTCTCGCCAATGATCAAGGTATTGGCTTCGCTGGGTGCCAGACGTTCAATACGTGACAGTAACTCCTGGGAGCGCGGGTCCTTGAAGACCAGCACGGTGGCACGCACCGACTTGGTCAATTCGCGAGGATTGGGATGGGTGATCAGCGACATGGTGCGTTCCTGGCAGTAAAAGCGCGTGCTCAATAGTGCATGAAGTTTTCTAGACCATTTAATTATAAATTAATATTTATATATTCCATTATCACATATACCAACAACATGACCTCCCACTGCTGCTGGAGCAGCAACGGGCCAGCACCCACGTGTTCGTCCACCAGCAGCAGATCGGACAGGCCATTGCTACCTCAAACGCGGCAGCCCACGCAGCACGCGGTCTAGAGCGACTTTTCCAGCTGCTGGCATGCAATCTGCTCTCTCCCTCCCAACACCATCCCCTGTAGGAGCCGGCAAGCCCGCGCCTACAAAGGGTTTTGAATTCAGGTAGGGAGAAACCTCATGAGAAATTTCTGGCACAGAAGCCTCATCGCTCTGTTCGGCCTACTGGCAAGCAGCGCGGCGCTCGCCGAGTCGGCTGCCCCGGCCTCGGTAAAAATCGCTATCGTGGCCTACACGCAAGGTGGCAAGCCAGTGTTTGGCGGGATTGCCGGCCGCGTGATCGAAGACGGTTGGCTGGAGGCCCAACTGCGCGAGCGCGGGGTGAAACTCGAATGGATCGCCCTACCCCACGCCGGCGCTGGCCCGCAGATCAACGAAGGGTTCAGCAACAACAGCCTGGACTTCGCCGTACGCGGAGACCTGCCCTCAGTGATCGCCGGTGCTGGCGGTGTGCCGGGCAAGCTGATCGTGCCCGGCGGCAGTGGTAACAACATTTACCTGGTGGTGCCCGAAGGCTCCAGCGCCAAGACCATCGAAGACCTCAAGGGCAAGCGCCTGGCCCTGCACCGTGGCCGGCCTTGGGAGTTCGCATTCAGCAACTTCCTCGCCAGCAAGGGCCTGAAACTCGATGACTTCAAGATCGCCAACCTCAACCCGCAGGTCGGCGCGGCAGCGGTGTCTGCCGGCAAGGTCGATGCAGCTGTGTTGCTCAGCGAGGCCTATGCCCTGGAAGACAAAGGCGTGGGCAAGATCATCTGGTCGACCAAACAGGGCAACAATGACTGGCGCCTGATCTCCGACCTATGGGGCACCGATTCTTTCGTGCAGCAGCATCCAGACATCACCCAATTGCTGGCGACCGCCTGGGTCAAGGCAGCGTGGTGGATTTCTCAACCGCAAAACCAGGATGCCTATTACCAACTGTCCTCCCGTGCCGGTACCGCTGAAAGCGTGCTGCGCCGCGACGACCAAAACGACCCAGTGACCTGGAAGGAACGCTGGGCGCCGAAAAGCGATGCGCAACTCAAGGCCCACTATCAGGCCCTCACCGCCTACGCCCTGGCCAACCATCTGATTCGCGACACTTATGACATCGGCCCGTCACTGGCTACCGGCTTTACCAACCAGGCTTTGATCGACCTGAAACTCACCGACTACTGGCCGGCACTGCGTGGCCAGGTCAGCACCAATCCTTGATAGGGAAATTGATAATGAAACTGCCACATTCTTTCGCCTTCGGTCTCAGCGTACTGGCCTTGTGCATGAGCGCGTTCGCCGCTGACGTATACGCCCCAAAAACGGACCCACTACAAGGTGATGGCCGCGTCTCGGCGTTCTACACCTGGGAAAAGGCCATTCCGGCCATTCCCGGAAAGCTGTTACGCAGCGAACCGCTGGACAAGACCATCAGCCTGGCAAACGCCGCCAGCGCGCAACGCATCCTCTACACCTCCACCGATGGCATCGATAATAAAACCCCAGTAGTGGTTTCCGGCGCGTTGTTCCTGCCCAAGGGCACACCGCCGGCCGGCGGTTGGCCGGTCGTAACCTGGGGACATGGCACTGTTGGCGTCGCAGATGTGTGTGCGCCGTCCTGGCAAGGTCGCTCCTACCGCGATGTGGCGTACCTCAACCGCTGGCTGGCAGAAGGGTTTGCGGTGGTCGCCACCGACTACCAAGGGCTCGGCGTACCCGGCGGCCACCCGTTGCTGAACAGCCGCATGGCCGCCTACGGCATCCTCGACGCCGCCAAGGCTGTAGTTGCAGGCGTACCTGGGTTGGCTGACAAGGTGTTGATCGTCGGCCAGTCCCAAGGCGGGGCAGGCGCGTTTGCCGCAGCGGCCTATGCCGCCACTTACGCCCCGGACCTTGGCGTCAAGGGCAGCATCGGCACCGGCGTGATCTACACCCTCGACTACGCGAAAAACCCCAGCGAGGAAGTGCGCAATAAAGTCGACCCGACCCTGGCCTACGGCTTCTATACCTTGCTCGCCGCCCAGCAATACGACCCGAGCATCAACCCGGCGGACTTCTACACCGACAAGGCGCTGCCCATCTTCGAACAGGCTCGCACTAGTTGTCTGTTCGCTCTAGAAGGCGACGTGGAGGGCCTGGGCCTGAGCATTGCCAACACCAAGAAAGATTACAAAGGCAAACAGCTCGCGCCGTGGCTCGCGCAAGTCGCCTACCCCACCCTGAAAACGTCCAAACCGGTGTTCATCGGTACCGGTGCCGAAGACGTCACCCCAGCCGCCGCGACCCAGGTCAAGCTGATGCAGGACGCCTGCAACGCCGGTTCCGTAGTCGAAGGCCACCTGTACAAAGGCCTGGGCCACAGCGCGACGGTCAATGCCTCGCTCAAGGACTCGATCCCATTCGCCCACAAAGTCATCAATGACCAGCCGATCACCCCAGTCTGCGCCCCAACCGCGCAGTAAGCAGGAGGCTTGCATGAGCATCGAATTTTTTACTCGCCTGCCGCTGCACGGCGAAACCCAGTTCCTGCCGGGCGACCCGCGTAACCGTGGCGACTGGCATCGGGGCGGTCCCGACAGCACCGGGGCTGTGTCCGGGTTCAGCGTGGGCGACCACTTCACTTACATCGACTACCTGGGCCAGATCGCCAAGGCCGCCGAGATCAATAAGTTCGGCGGTGTGTTGATGGTCAACGCGCCCAGCGGCGAAGAGCCGTGGACGGTGTGCTCGCTGCTGGCCCGCGAAACTCGTACCCTGCAATTTGTCACCGCGTTCCAACCCTACCACTACACCCCATGGGTGGCCGTGCAGCAGGCGGCGACCTACCAACGCGCCACCGGCAACCGCCTGGTATGGAACATCATCAACGGCGGCTCGGACGCGATCCAGCGCCAGGTCGGCGACTACAGCGACCACGATGCACGCTACGAGCGCGCCACCGAATTCATGGACGTGGTCAAGGGCTATTGGCACAACGAGTCGTTTCACTACGATGGCAAATTTTACAAGGCCGACGGTGGGGGCTTGCGCGCGCCGCTGAAAAAGGCGCAATTGCCGCTTATCTGCACGGCTGGCTCATCCATCGCTGCACGGGAGTTCGCCGCCAAGCACGCGGATTTCTACTTGATGCGTGCCGAGCACCCGGATGAAATCACCGCTCTGATCGCCGACCTGCGCCAACGTGCGTTGAAATGGGGGCGCACCGATATTCGCTTCGGCCTGTCGATTGATGTGATCACCCGAGAAACCGAAGAACTGGCGCGCACTGAAGCCAAGCGTTTCTTCGAGGAAGGCATCGCCCGTGGCGCGGTCAAGGCCGTCGCCGCCCACGCCGGGCTGCGCACCGCGCGCAAACTGAGCTACGAGCACGGTTTTGCCGAGAAAAACGAGGCGCAGGGTTTCGAAGACTTTTTTATCCACCCGAACGTGTGGGCTGGCTTCGGCTATATCGGCATCCCACCGGGCTGCGCGCTTGTAGGCAGTTATGAAAACGTGGTGGCGCGGATTCGCGAATACAACAACCTCGGCATCGACCTGTTCTTCCTCGCCGGCTATCCGCACCTGGAAGAAGCCTACCGACTCGGCGAGCATATCCTGCCGCACTTTCGCAGCGAACGCTCAGTGTTGAGCCGTCCCCTGGAGCCGGTGCGCGAACTGCACTCGGCCAACGGCGGAGCCTGAAACCATGACCTTACTGCTGAGCCGTCGAGACTTTCTCGGCTACAGCGCGACCGCCAGCGGCGCACTGCTGCTGGCGGGTTGCGGCCTGAATGACGCACCGGCTGCCGCCGCTGGCAGCGACCAGCCACGCTACGGCGGCCGCCTGCGCCTGGGGATTCTCGACGGCAACCAGAGCGGCAACCTGGACGCGCATAAACCGGTGGGCAGCGGCATCGTTCGCGGCTTTGCGCTGTACAGCAAGTTGTGGGAGTGGGATGAGCACATGCAGCCGCGCTTGGCACTGGCCGAGTTTGCCGAGCCCAACGCGGATGCCAGCACCTGGACCCTGCGCTTGCGTCCGGGCCTGGAGTTCCACAACGGTAAGACCATTGACGCCGACGACCTGATGTTCTCGATCCGCCGGCTCACCGATCCGCAACTGGCCTCGCCGTATGCGGCACTGTTGCACTGGGTAGACCGCGACAACCTGGTCAAACTCGACAACCGCACCGTGCGCCTGAACTTTCGCGACGGCCGCAGCTATATGCCGCTGGCCGAAACCTGGGTCAACTTCGGCGGAATCGTGCCGGTGGATTACCACCCGGTCACCAATCCGGTGGGTGCCGGCCCCTACAAACTGAAAAGTTTTACCCCCGGCCAGCGCTCGCTGTTCACGCGTTTCGAGAATTACTACAAGGAGGGCAAACCCTACGCCGACGAGCTGGAAATCATCGATTTCAAGGATCAGGTCTCACGCCTCGCCGCACTGCGCGCCGGGCAGATCGACATGGCCAACTCGATGCCCACCGAACAGCTGCCGATTCTGGAGAAGGACCCACGGTTGAAGATCATCAAATCGGTGACCGGCAACTGGCTGTCCTTCGATATGAATCTGGAAAAGCCGCCCTTCAACGACCCGCGGGTGCGCGAGGCGTTTCGCTTGCTGGCCGACCGTGAAGAACTGGTACACCGCGCACTGAATGGCCAGGGCCGAGTGGCTAATGATTTGTATGCGCCCAGTGATCCCACCTTCAACCACAGCCTTGGCCCGCGACCATATGCCCCTCAGCGCGCAGCGCAATTGCTCAAGGACGCCGGCCAGGAAAACCTCGAGGTGGAACTGATCACCACCCCGGGCCCAGGCTTGAGTTCAGCGTTAGTGCTGGCTGAGCAGGCCAAGCGCATCGGCGTCACCATTAAGGTCAAGCAAGTAGACCTCGCCACTTTCCAGGGCCCGCTGAAAAACGATTGGACCCTGAGCACCGGCGGCAGCATCGGTGCACCGTTCCTCGCCAGTGCAATCCACACCGACGCCCCCTTTGCGGTATCCAACAAGACCCACTTCAACGACGCGCAATTCAGCGAACTGTTCCTCGCCGCCATGGCTCAGCCCGACCTGGAAAAGCGCAAGGTTCTGGTGCATCAGGTGCAGCAGATCCAGTACGAACGCGGCGGCATGTTGATCTGGGGGTATGCCGACCTTCTGGACAGCGTTTCCACGCGCGTCGGTGGGGCCCAGGCAGAAGAGTCGCTGTTCAGCACCTGGCGCTTCGAGAAGCTCTGGCTCAAAGACACGGCCTGACACCTCACTCCCCGTAGGAGCCCGGTTTGCCGGCGATGAGGCCCCAAGCCTTGCGCGGATCAACCGGACGCCTACGGGGCATCACATTGATAACAATTTTCGACAGGAGTCATTTCTGCCATGCACGCTATCGCCTTGCGTTTACCCCTGCTGCTGGCAGTCACCCTGCCGCTGCAGGCTTTTGCCACCGATACCCAACTGCAAACCGTGACCGTGCAGGCAAGTGCCAGCGAGTCGGATGACGACGCACTGCCCACCCGCCCGCCGACCTCAGTGTACGGTGGCACGGAAACCAAAGTGCTGGACACGCCGCGCTCCGTGGTGCAAATCAACGCCGAGCAATTGGCGAGCGGCGCGATCCATAGCGCCGACGACCTGGTCAAATATGCGCCCGGCATTACTCGGGGCGGCGGGCAAAACGCGGGTATCGCACCCCAGTTTCGTGGCCAGGGTTCGGAGATTTTCCAGGACGGTCAGCGTGGTTACGCCGTGCGCCACCCCGCCAACTTCAACGCCTATGAAGGTGCGGACATCGTTGCCGGCCCGTCCTCGGTGACCTATGGCTCGATATCCGGCAGCGGCGGCTACGTCAACTACCTGAGCAAGAAACCCGACTTCAACGCGTTCAAAACCAAACTCAGCGGCGAACTGGGATCGTGGATTCCGGACGGCACCTCTCGCAGTTCCAATAAATTCAGTATCGACAACACCGGGCCTCTGAGTGACAACCTGGCCTACCGCGTGAGCATCACCAAGCAGCGCCAGGAGGACTTCTATGACAATGTCGAGAACAATTTTGACGCCTTCTATGGCGCGTTGGCCTGGCGCAACGACAACGTGCGCGTCGACTGGAACGCCAGCTACGACAATTACTACGACTACAACATCACCCACGGTTGGAACCGCGCTACTCAGGGCCTGGTAGACGACGGCAAATACTACGCCGGGCGCGCCACACCGATTATCCAGAACGGCAGTACCCTGTGGTCGCCGGTGCTGGCTTCGGGCGCCGCCGATGCGCCAACACTCGGTTGGGTAAAACGCCAACGCAACGCCCAGGGCCAATACAGTGTGGTCGACGGCAGCTTCCAGACTGCCTCACCGAATACCCAGGCCAACCCCGGCAGCCTGCGTGGCTGGGTGTATGACCCGACGCTGGCGGGCAATGGCGAGCAGTCGCTTTCATCACAGACCGGGCAGCGCAAAGAGGACGAAAGCAGCTCGCGGCGCTTCACCACGCAACTGCGTATCGAGGCCGACCTGTCGCCGACTATCACCGTAGCCAACAGCATGTTTTATGAACGTTCCAAAGACATCACCGATGCCGTGGGCGCATTCCAGGTGCAATCGAAGGACAACATTTTCGATAACCGCTTCGAGTTCCGCTCGCGCAACGAGACCCAGCTGGGCGGCTGGACCCTGCGCGATGACAGCAACAGCGGCCTGATCTACCGCCGCGAATTCAACCAGTCGATTGCTGCGAACAACAGCTTTGGCTCGACCATTAATGCCTATGACCTGACCCAAGACCCTTCCGGCAAAAACCCTGGTGACTTACTCGGCCTCAACGCCAGCAACCCTGCCGGCGGCAACGGCGCTTGGATCGGACAACCCGGCGTGCCGCAATACTCCAACTACTACGGCTGGCTCAACCTGCCGCCCATGTATGCAGCTGGGCACGGCCTGTACGCCGAATCGGTGGCGCCCTACACCGCTGAAAGCACCTGGACCACCAAAACCCTGTTCAGCCAGCACAACCTCAAGTACGGCGAGTATTTCGGCTTGAATATTGGCGCCAGCCGCAGCTGGATCGAGGCCGAGATCGACAACCCGTTCGTACTCGCCGGTGGCAACCGGCGCAAGGACAGCGACAATTACCGGCTGTTTGCTTTCCAGGTCAGCCCGTATGTAAAACCGACTGAAAACACCACGCTGTACTACACCTTCGACCGCTCGTTGGCGGTCAACACCGGGTTCTTTTCCAACGGCCTTGGCTGGGGCAGCGGCAGTGGCGCCAACCAGCTCAACCCGCTGGCGTTCCAGAGCTTGAGCGTGCTACATGAAGTCGGGGTAAAGGTCGAAGCAGTGCCTAACCAGCTGTTCATGACGTTGGCGGCGTTCAAGCAAGCCCGCGACCAGGCACCTGACAGCAATAACAACATCGCGCGGCTGATGATCAAGGGTGTGGAAGCCACCGTGCGCTATCAACCGGACGACCACCTTCGCAGCGGTCTGAACCTGTCCAAGCTCAACGCCTATAACGAGTTCACCTCCCAGGCCGGATTTGCCTCAGCGGGGTTCATTCCCGACAACGGCACAGTGTTCGGCGATAACAATAGCCTCAACCAGCGGCCGTCCGGGCGTTTCGACGCGGTGCAGATTCCTGAATACACCGCCAGCGGGTATGTCGACTACCGCTTCGACTCAGGCTTTGGCGCCGAACTTTCAGGCTGGTGGACCAGCAGTTGGTACCTGAACCTCAGCAAGACCGTAAAGATCCCGAACGAATACAACCTCGATCTCGCCGTGTACTACCGCCAACCGCAATGGAGCACCACGTTACGGGTGCTCAACCTGACCAATGAACTGAACTTCGTCAGCGGACTGGCCGGTTCCACCAACACTTTTTTGCAACCCATGCCTGGCCGCACCTTGTTGGCCCAGGTCGACTATCAATTCTGATCCGCACCAGGAGCACGTTATGTCTATCGAATTTGTCGGCATGATTTTCCCTCGCCAGTGGTCCGAAACCCGTGGCGTTCGCAGCCCGGATTTCGACCTCAACTTTATCCGTCACCATGCCCGCGCCCATGAACATGCAGGCTTCGACCGTGTGCTGATCGCCAGCGGCCCCGGCAGTGCCGACAGCCTGCAAATTGCCGCGTATGCGGCGGCGCACACTGAGCGATTGGGCTTCATGATCGCCCATCGCCCCGGACTCACCGCGCCAACCGTCGCTGCCCGCTCGTTTGCCACGCTGGACCACACCACTGGCGGCGGGCGCATTCGCTTGCACGCGATTACCGGCATCACAGCCGAGCCACAGGAAGGCGACTTCCTGCTGGACAAGACCCAACGCTACAGGCGTACCGATGAATATCTGGAGATTGTGCGACGCACCTGGACGGCCGAAGAGCCGTTCGATTTCGAAGGTGAGTACTTCAACATCAAGGGTGCGTTTTCGCCGGTCAAACCGTTGCAACAGCCGCATATTCCAATCTCGTTTGGCGGATCTTCCGACATTGCCTATCAGATCGCGGTGAAGCACGCGGACCTGTATGCGCTGTGGGGCGAGCCGTTAAGCGGCGTGGCTGAGCAAATTGCCAAGCTGAAGGCGGCTGCATTAACAGCGGGTGTTGAAGCGCCACGGATCAGTTTGTCGGTGCGCCTGATTTTGGGAGCGACAGAGGCATTGGCCTGGCAACGCGCCGAGCAGATCCTGGAGCAGATCAAGGCCAATCCACAGTTTGCCGCAGGCAGTCCGTGGCAGAAGCGGATCAAAGGCACCGGCTCAGAACGTCTGTTAGCAGCTGCGGCGTTGGGTGATCGTCATGATCGTGCGTTGTGGATGCCGACGGCAACAGCAGTGGGCGCTTATGGCGATACCACCGCGCTGGTGGGTACCCCGGAAACGGTGGCGCAGGCACTGCTGGATTATGTGGACCTGGGCGTTACCACGTTCTTGAATCGCGGTTATGACCCGCTGTACGACACCGTGGATTATGGGCGGTGGATTATCCCCGCAGTGCGTGAAGAGGCGTTGCGGCGCAAGGCGAAAATTGCTTAACGACGGCTGAAGCCATCGCCGGCAAGCCGGTTCCTTCAAGGGGTTTGTGTACCTGTAGGGGCCTGCTTGCCGGCGATCACTGTGCAGCGGAGCCATTCACCCCAACGACGGCGAATGCTCCAGCAACGTGCGCGTATATGCCGCCTGTGGTTGATCCAAAACATCATCAACGGCCCCCTGCTCCACCACCCTTCCGACCTTCAACACCAGCACCCGATCAGCAATCGCGCGCACCACGCCCAGGTCGTGGGTGACGAATAATATCGTCAATCCTTCACGCTGTAGCTGGCGCAGCAGGTCCAGGATCGACGCCTGTACCGATACGTCCAATGCCGAGGTGATTTCATCGCAAATCAGCAACCTGGGCTCGCACAACAGCGCACGGGCGATAGCCACTCGCTGGCGTTCACCACCTGACAGGCTGTGGGGAAAGAGGCCGGCGACTGATCCCGGCAGTGACACACGTTTGAGCACGGCTTCCACTCGCTCCCGCGCTGGCGCCCCTTTCACGCCGAAGAAATGCGCCAGTGGCGCGCTCAGAGTCTGGTACACGGTTTGCCGTGGGTTCAACGCGCGATATGGATTCTGGAAGATGTATTGAATCTGGTGGCGCAGGCCTGCATCGCGCTGGCGGGCGTGCAACGGTAAATGCCGGCCGGCGTAGTCCAGTGCCCCCTCGGCATTCTCCCCAAGGCCAGCAATAGCCCGCGCCAGGCTGGTCTTGCCCGAGCCCGACTCACCCACAATCGCCAGGCATTCACCCGGCTGCACCTGCAACGAGACATCGAACAACACTTGCCGGTCATAGGCGACGTTCAAGCCACTGACCGACAACAGTGGCAGTTCTACCCGCCCCTTCAAGGCCGCAATTGGCGCGAGTGCCCTGACCTGTAACGCCTGATCGTGAGGCGCCAGGCAAGCCACCCCACGACCGGCCGCGTTCATCTGCAATAACGGCTCAGCCACCGCGCACCCAGCCGCAAACCGCTCACAGCGCGGTCCGAAACTGCACCCCTGGGGCCGACGCCCCGGCGCCGGTGCATGCCCGGCAATCGCCGTCAATTCGCGCCGTCCCGCCACATCCGGAATCGCCGCCAGCAACCCTCGGGTATAGGGATGGGACGGTCGACTGAACAACTCATCCCGCGTCGCCGTTTCAACGATGCGCCCGGCGTACATCACCATCACCCGGTCCACCAGGTCCTTGATCACCGCCAGGTCGTGGGACACATACACCGCCGCCACGCCCTGGCTTTTGCACAGCCGACGCAGCGTGGCGAGGATATGCGCCTGGGTGCTGACGTCCAGCGCAGTGGTCGGCTCGTCCAGCACGATCAGGCGCGGGCGCAGCACAAAAGCCAGCGCCAGCATCACCCGTTGCTGCTGGCCGCCGGACAGTTGATGGGGAAAGCGCCGTAGAAACCCGTGATCGTCCGGCAAGCCGACGTCACGCAGGGTCTCGATGAGGCGCTGCTGTTGCGCCTCGCGGTCAAGCCCAGAAGGATGCGCCGTCAGGGTTTCACGCAACAGGTGACCGATGCGCAGTGCCGGATTGAGCGCGGTGGCCGGGTCCTGGGCGACATAACCGATCAGGCTGCCACGGGCACGGCGCAAGGCTTCGCCTTCCAGGCTCAACAATGCCTGGTCACCTACGTGCACCTGCCCGCCGACAATCCGTGCACCGCGCCGGGCATGTGCCAGCAACGCAGTCGCCAAGGTGGTCTTGCCCGAGCCCGACTCACCCACCAAACCGAGAATTTCCCCGGCAGCCAGGCTGAACGAGATGCCCGACACCACATCCACCTGCCCCGGCAATTCAACCCGCAGGTCGCGGACCTGCAACACCCCGGCGTCGATTTCGGTAATCGCATTCATGCTTGTCTGTCTCCCAGCCTTGCGCTGCTGCGGCCGATGCCTTCAGCCAAAATATTGGTGCCGTAGGCAAACACACCGATCAGCACCGCCGGAGCCAATACGGCCCAGGGTTGCACCAGCAGGCCGGCCTGGTTTTCATTGATCATCAGCCCCCAGTCAGCGGTGGGTGGCGCCACGCCGTAGCCAAGAAAGCTCAGGCCCGACAGCATGCCCACGCCCCAGGTCAGCATGTTGCCGAAATGCACCAGCAGGGGCGTGAGGATGTTCGGCAGGATCTCCTTGAACAGAATTCGGCGTCGCGAATAGCCCATCATTTGCGCCGCTTCAACGAACTCCTGCCCTGCCACTGCTACCGCACTCGCCCGCGCCAGGCGGATAACGCCCGGTATAAAGGCGATGGAGACTGTCAGCACGATCAACCACGGTGCGCGCCCCAACATGGACACAATCAGCAGCACCAGAATCAGGTCGGGGAACGCCAGGGACACATCCGCCGACCAGGTAATAAACTGATCCAGGCGCCGACGCGACAAACCCGCCAGCAACCCCAACGTAGTGCCCACCGCCAGTGCAATACTGGCGGCTGCGACCGACATCCACAGCACCGACAAACCACCGCTGAGCAATCGCGACAGCACGTCATGCCCCAGGAAGTCATACCCCAGCCACGCATCACCTGCAGGCGCGCCGTAGACAGGACCGACCATGTCCGTCGACCCGTGAGGTGCCAACCAAGGCCCGAACAGCGCCACGGCCACCACCAGTAGAGTGATCAACGCGCCCTTACGTGTTTGTGGTTCGGCCAACCATCGACGGGCACTCATGCGTCACCTCGGGAGCGGCGCCACCACGGGGTGATTCCCCTCCGGTTGCGTTGAATCAGGGTCACCCGCCGGGCGGTGCGCAGCTTAGGCGTAAGCAGCACGGTCAATAGGTCGGCCAGTAGGTTGATCAGCACCACCGCGAGGGTGATCACCAGCACAATCGCCTGGATCATCGGCAGGTCGCGCATCTGGATCGCGGCGTTCAGCGCGGTGCCGATACCGGGATAGCTGAAGATGACTTCCGCCAGCACTGCGCCTCCGATCAACGTACGCAAGGTCAGCGCCACACCCTGGATCGCCGGTACCAGCGCATTGGGCAAAGTGTGGCACCAGACAATCCGCCGCTGCGGAATGCCGCGTAGGCTGGCGGCAATCACGTAATCGGACTCCTGCGCCTCGATCACCGCGGCACGCACCATGCGCGTGAGGTACGGCAATGCAGTGAGGCTCAAGGCAAATATCGGCAATACCAGCGCCTTGAGTTGGCGCAGCAGCGACAGGTCGGGATCCAGGATCGATACCGCGGGCAAGAAATCCATATGTGGCATGGAAAACAGCAATACCAGGCCAATCGCCAACAGAAACCCCGGCGTGGCTTTCAGAAAAATCAGCAACGACAGGCTCCAGCGATCCAGCCAGCTGTCGCGCCGCAACGCCAGGGCCACGCCAAGGGCCAGTGCGCCAGGCACTACCAGGGTAATCACCCCGGCCAGCAACGCCAGTGTGTAGCCCAAACGCCCCCACAGGATGTGGCTGACCGGCGCGTTGGAGTCCAGGGAAACCCCGAGGTCCCCGCTCAAGACGCTGCCGAGCCAGCGCAGGTATTGCCACAGGATTGGCTGGTCGAGCCCCAACTGGTGTTGCAGGGTAAGGATGCTTTCCAGCGGCGCGTCCGGGCCGAGGATCACCCGCGCAGGGTCGGATGGCAGTGCCTGGGTGGCGATGAATACCACCAGGCTGATCACCCAGGCCGTCAGCAGGCCGTAACCCAGGCGCCCGATAAACCATGACAACCAAGCAGGCGTGCGTGGAGGATTGGCTGACGGCTCAAGCATGCTTCAACCACAGTTCGTCAAACCGCCAGGAAGCGAAGGTGGTCTGCTCTGGCGCCAAACCGCCGACCTTGACCGAGGCGGCGTCCAGCACATCGTTGAAGCCCCAAATCAGCAATCCGCCGCGTTCGTGTTGAATCTGCTGGGCCTCGTGTACCAGGCCTTTACGCAGTTCCAGGTCTGGCTGCGCAAGGGCCTTACGGTAGAGGTCATCAAAACGCGGGTCATGGAAGTTGCTGCGGTTGTAGATCGCCAGCGGCGCGTCGTTGTGCAGTGCCGAAGCCAGGAAACCCCGCGCAGGCGTAGAACCCGGCGACACTTGCCACTGCTCACGCTGCGGGCCGTTGAACACAGCGCCATCCACTTGGGTCACGCGTATCTCGACACCGGCCTTTTTCGCTTGCTGGGCCAACACCAGCGCGGCGTTCACACCGGGCCCAGGCATGGTGGTCAGTTCCACGCGCAAATCCGTCTGCCCGGCCTGACGCAGCAGCGAGCGGGCCTGCTCCAGATCATACGGCCGCTGGGCAATCGCATGGTTGTAGGTGGGATCGTGAGGTGAATACAGGTCATTGGCAATGCGACCGAAACCGTTGAGGCCACGGTCCACCAGCTCTTGCCGATCCGCCAGCAAGCGAAACGCCTGGCGCACCCGCACATCATCGAAGGGCGGCTTGGCCAGGTTGAGATTGAAACCGGTAAACGAAGTGCTTGGCGACACGCACAACGACAAGCGTGAGTCGGCCTTGAGCAACGCACTGTGCTCGGCCTGCACACCGCTGGCCACATCGATCTGTCCGGCGCGCAACGCGGCAACACGGGAGACCTGGTCCTTGAACTCGATGATTTCCAGCTCATCAGCATAAGGCTGGCCGGGTTTGTAGTAATTCTCAAACCGCGTGTACAACGAGCGCTGGCCGGGTACGAAACGCTTGAGCCTATAAGGGCCGGCACCTACCGGATTGGTGATGGGGTCATAGTCGGTGGGGACGATGCCGCCAAAGCTGATCAGGGTTTCATCCAGAGGGAAGAAGCTCTGGCCTTGCTTGAAGCGAATTTCGATGGTGCGTTCATCCAGCTTGCGTAAGGCATTGCGATCAATGGCACCGACCAGGCCGGCAAACGGCGATGCCAGCTTAGGATCGGTAAGGCGCAACAACGAAAACAGCATGTCGTCAGCGCCGATGGTCTTGCCATGGTGAAACTCCAGGTCCGGCTTGATGCGGATGGTCCAGGCACTCGCATCGGCATTCGGTTCGGCGAACTCGGCCAGGGCCAGGCGTGTGCTGACATCGGTGTTCCATTCCCAGAACTTGCTGTACAGCGCCCAGCCACGAATGATCCCGCCGCCCACCGGTTTATGGGCATCCAGGTTGCCAGACTGATCGCCATCGATAATGCCAATGCGCAGGCGCCCACCGCTGACGGGCTTACCGCTCAGTACGGCGGCACCCTGAGTCGTCGTGCCGCTGTCGCAGCCGCCCAACAGCAAACCACCGCCGATGGCCAAGCTGTTGCCGAGAAACACCCGGCGAGAAAATCCATCACTCATGGTTCAAGCCTCTTGGCGCTGCGGCGACTTTTGGCTGACACCCAGACGCGGCGCTTCAAAGCCGTGGTCCAGGTCCAAAAGCGGGAACAGCAGGTCGGCCACGCGGTGGGCTTCATCGATCAGCGGGAAGCCAGACAGAATGAACGAGGAAGTGCCCTGGGCTTCGTATTCGCGGATGCGCTCGGCGACCTGTTCCGCGCTGCCCACCAAGTAGGTACCAGCGGCCGGCCCGAGGATATTGAAACCGAACAGGCTCGGGCCAAGCCATACGTTAGGATAGATCTCCAGATCACGCGCGGTCGGCAAACGCCCGGCGCGAATGGTTTCGACGTTACGCTGGGTCTGCGGGTCGTCGCTGTGGAAATCTTCCAGGCTCACACCGGCCGGCAACTGGCGCTCGATGGCGTTGCGCGCAGTTTGCAGCGAGGTGCGTTGCAGGAGTCTTTCGGCGTGGGCCCAGGCTTCTTCCTCGGTCTCGCGCACGATGATTTGCAGGCGTGTGCCGAAGGTCAGTTCGCGACCGATCTTCGCCGCTTCTGCGGCGACTTTGCGAAACTTGTCGCCGAGTTTTGGCGGAGTGTTGGCGAAGCTCAGGTACACGTCGAGCAATTGCACCGAATGCTCGACACCGGGCCCTGAGGTTCCGGCGCCCCACAACGGGATGCCCGGCTTCTGGTAAGGCGGATGCCAGCCGCCCAGCGGATGGTTGGCTGCGCCGGGCGAACGCGGTGCGAGCTTGACGTACTCACCGTCATAGCCACGCGTGTCGCCGGCATAGAAACCCTGGAACGCCCGCCAGTATTCCAGGCTGAAGGCGTATCGCTCGTCATGCGGGTAGTGCACCCCAAGTGTCGCCAGGCCTGCGTCATTGCCATTGACCACGTTGAACAGCAGGCGGCCATTGGAGAACTGATCGAAGGTCAGCGCCCACTTGGCCAACACCGCTGGCGATAACTCGCCCGGGTGCTGCGCCACCAGAAAACGCAGGCGCTGGGTGGCGTCGATCAACGACGCGGCCACCGCCAGGCTTTCATTGGGGCTGGAACCGAGCAGCGAACCGTAGTAGCCCAGGCGATCACTGGCCACGGCGAGCTGTTTGAGGTGCTGGAAATCAGTGTTCCAACGGCCTTCCGGCTCCCATGGGTACGGGCCATCGGGTGTGGTCAAGTACCAAAGAATTTTTACAGCCATAAAAAACATCCTTGAAATAGAGAACCCTGTGGGCGCTGGTAAGGCGTTAGCGGCGGTCGATGGCCGGAACCAGGCCCAAGGCCGTGGCGTGTTCGAACAGGCCGCTCATTTTCCATTGCTGGGTCAACACGCCCGGCCCGTAGGCCCGTGAGCCACCGAGCGCATCGGCAAGCAATTGCAGTTGTGCGCCCTCCTCCAGCAACAGGATGAATTCGGCGGTAGCGCGCAGGCCTTGCTTGCCCCACACGGTGGAGCCGCCATTGGCCTCCAGGATCGCCAGGTTGAAGGGGTTCTCGGCGATCTTGTCGAGGATAAAGTCCACTTCCTGTTGGCGACGGTCGATATACACCGGCAGTTCACGGGCCAACTGGTAGCGCTGCACCGGCACGTAATGGAATGGCAAGGTGCGGTGGGTCTGGGCCCAGGCGCCCAGGTACGGCGAATGCACGTGGGACACGGTGGTCACATCCGGGTGTTGCTGGAACAGCTTGGTGTAGCGCCCCAGGCCGCCCTTGCCCTTGCCAAACACCACGTTGCCGGCAAAGTCGGTCACCGTGGCTTGCAGCGGCTTGCGGTAGTTCCACGGGCCTGCGTAGTTCACCGATACCAACAGTTCCTGGCCAGGTACGCGCTCGATAAAGCCGACGGTCCCTGCGGCGGTGATGGTGTTTGTTTCACGGAACACGGTGAAGGCTTCTTCGGCTTCCAGCAGGACCTTGTCGATAAAGGTTTGCAGTTCCTGGCTGATCGGTTGTGTGTGGGCAATGGCAGTCATGGGGATTCTCCGGATTCAGGCGCGGCGCTTGGCCAACAGTTCATGGGCAGCTTGCAGGGGGCGCGGGTCGACCCAGTCGGCGATGGCAAAATCGCGCTCCAGGAAGCCGTGCAGGTAGAGGAAATCTTTCTGGATATCGAGGAATTCCAGGCGCTGGGCAGACAGGTCCGGCGCCAGGGTGGTGTGGAAATCACCGCGATAAGCCTCGGCCACACCGGCACTGCCGGCACGAGTTTCTTCTTCTAGAATGGCGTTCAGGCTGTCGCGGTTGTTGGCCGCCCAATCGGCGGCGCTGAGGGTTTGCGCGAGGAAGCGCACCACCAGGTCAAAGTGGTTGTCCAGCAGGCTCTGGTGAACGGTGATCGGACGCGGCGTGCCGTTGTTGATGCGGTAGCGCGGTTCGGCGATCAGGTCCAAGTCGATCCCCACCACCAGCCCCAGGCGGCGTGCGGCGTCGGCCGCCGAAGCGCCCTTGACGTAAACCGCATCCACCTCTCCACGTACCAGGTAGTCCAGGCCGGACCACAAGCGCTGCAAACCTTGCTGCGGGTCAGGCGCTTGTTCCTGGTCCTGCAATGCCACTTCCACCAGTTCCACATCATCAAACCCCAGTCCGGCCAGGCTCAAGGCGCCCTTATAGCCATGCAGGCTCATGGCGCGGGCGATGCTGCCAGGACGGTTTTCACCCCAGGCTGGCAGGGCCAGGCGCTTGCCTTTGAGGTCTGCAGGACGGGTGATGCCGGAGTCCGGGCGGACCAGAATGGTCTGCCATTCCTCGATCCAGGTCAGCCCGATCAAGCGGCTCGGCGCACCCGCGGCACGTGCGGCCAATGCAGGGACGTTGCCGCCTTCGCGGAATAGCCCCGGCAAATCGTGATCATAGTGGTGCCGGCCCAACTGACGCGCCTCCTGCAAGGTGGACACCGGCAGGCCGTCGGGCGCGAACTCCTCGCTCAACCAGCCCAGCTTGTAGGCAATGCCGGACGCAGTCGGCACCGGGCAACGGGTAAACCAGATCTGCTCAAACTCAGGCGTGGGCAGGACAGCGGAAAGGGTCATGGGCAGCTCCATTAAATTGGGCAAGTCAGTGGAGGGGGTATTGCAGAGGGCGTGCCAATTGCTCAAAGCCCCGGTTTATAAGGACATGGAAACAAACATCCAAACGCGACTGCTGGCCTGCCAACAGCACTGCTGCTCTTCCAGCAGCCGTTTCACGACGCTGCTTCCCCAGCAGCAAACCGGCGCGCCCCTTCCCCCATACAGCAGGGTTTTGCTCGTTGGCGCAGAACTTGCTCAAGCCCTCCCAACACCAACCTCCCCGCAGGAGCCGGCTTGCCGGCGATGTTCGTCAACGATGACGCACAGCCATAGAGGAACGGGGCAAACCAAAGGATGAATGAATGACAACGTATGAACAGGCGCCCGCCCGCCACCTGCACAGCGAAACCGAGGCCATCGACGCCGCCAGAGAAATCGCCGTGGAGATCGCCAGCATTGCCGCCGACACCCAGCAAAATGGCCAACTGCCCTGGCGCCAGGCGCAATTGCTGTCCGAAAGCGGCATCACCGCCATCGGTGTACCTAAGGCCTTCGGCGGCCTGGGCGCATCGGTGCAGACCATCGTCGAAACCGTGCGCATCATCTCGGTGGCCGACGGCGGCGTCGGGCAATTGCTGCAAATCCACAATGTGATGCTGCGCGGGATTTTCAACGGTTACCCGGATGCGGTACGCGATCGGCTGGTCAGCGATGTCCTGGCTGGCAAGCGTTTCGGCAACGCCCTGGCCGAGGTAGGCGGCAAGAACAAGTTCGCCCTCAAGACCCGCGTCGAACGCCGCGAGGACGGCGCCCTGGTACTCAATGGCAGCAAGTTTTACTCCACGGGCTCTTACCTGGCCGAATGGATCTCCCTCACGGCCGCCTCGGATGACGGCGGTGCCGGCGTATTGCTCAACCGCAACACGCCAGGCCTGACCCTGGTGGACGACTGGGACGCCTTCGGCCAGAACAACTCGGTGAGTGGCACGGTGAACTTCGACAATATCGTGCTGGATGAGGATTTTGTTTCACGCCGCAAGGGCCCAATGAAACGTACCGGGTTGACCTTCCCGCAGATCCTTCACGCGGCCATTGATACCGGTATCGCGGCCGGCGCGTTGTCGGCGGCCGTCGACTACCTCAAGCACAACGCTCGGCCGTGGGTGGAAAGCGGCGTAGACCATGCCAATGAAGAGCCGCACATCATCAAACAGATTGGCGAATACGCCGTGGCCCTGCGCGCCGCCGAATCCCTGCTGCGCGATGCGGCACGGATATTTGACCGCCATGAGCAAGACCCGGAAAACAAAGAGCTGCAAGACGAGCTGATCCTTTCGGTCGCCACCGCCCGCGCCCATTCGGACAGCGCCTCGCTGAAGATCTCCAGCGATATCTTCTCGCTGCTGGGGGCCAGTTCATCGCTGAGCAAATGGAACCTCGACCGCTTCTGGCGCAATGCCCGGGTGCACACCACCCACGACCCGATCCGCTGGCGCCTGCACCATGTGGGCAACTACTACCTCAATGGCGTGGACCCCGGTGAATACACTGCGATCCTTAACGCCAAGGAAACCCAAGGCGCTACACGCAAATAAATCACTGTAGGGTTTTGTGTGTGCCCTTATACGCCGTTTATGCCAATGAGCTTTTCATGATCGAACGACACCCTCTTCTACGCAGCCTGGCGATCTATAGGGAAATGCCCTGGCGATTCACCCTGGTGGCGGCGCTGTACGTGGCCATCAACCTGGGCCTGGTCTGGCAGCAATGGCTGATCGGCCATGCAGTCAATGACGTGAGCGCCGGGCGTGCCGTGGCACGCCTCGGCGACGGCAGCCTGGATGCCGGCCTTGGCTGGTACTGGCTGGGCCTGATGCTGGCCGTGGCCCTGGGCCGTGGCGTGCTGCAATACATCGCCAGCGTGTTGTCGCTGGTGATCAGCCAGGAACTGCTGACGCGCCTGCGCTCACGCATCCTGGCCCAGGTGCAAAGCCTGCACCTGGGCTATCACTGGCAGCACGGCATGGGTGAAATGATCACCCGCACCACCCGTGATGCCGACAAAGTGCGCGACGCATTGATCACTTTCTGGCGGCAGTTGGTAGAGACACCGCTGGTGGTGCTGGCCACGGTTGGCCTGCTGAGCTGGTACAACCCGCTGCTAGGGCTGGTGCCGCTGTTGCTGACGGTGACCGGCTTGGCGATTTTCGTGCGTCAGACCGAACAGCTGGTGAGCCTGGATCGCGCGGTCGGTAGCGCCTATGACCGGGTCAACCAGGACCTGAGCGAAGGCATTGGCGGCGTACGGGTGATCAAGTCGTTCGCCCTGGAACAGCGGCGTATCCAGGGCTTTGCAGATCAGGTGGCGGTGTTTGCTGCGTTGGCGCGCCAGGCCCTGGCTTATTCCAGCTCACGTATTCCGCTGCCCCAGGCCGTAGTGGCGCTGGGTCACGTCTGGATCCTGGTATACGGCGCGCACCTTGTGGCGACCGGTCAACTGGGAATCGGCGAATTGGTCACTTCGCTGCTGATCGCCACCACCCTGGTGTTTCGTATAGAGGGCATCGGCCGGGTAATGCAGACCTTCGCCGATGCCCGCGCCAGTGCCGAACGCATCTGGCAACTGCTGGACGCTCCGGCCGCGATCCGCAGCGGTGCTGCCACCCTACCCGCCAGCCCGCTGGGACTGAAGCTGGAAAAGGTCAGCGTGACCGCGCCCGGTGGTGGCCGCGACATTTTGCACGGCTGTTCGCTGACCTTGCAGCCGGGTGAAATCGTCGCGCTGGTGGGTGCAACCGGTACCGGTAAAAGCCTGCTCGCCAGCTTATTGCCGCGCCTGAGCGATGTGACCGCCGGGCGCCTGTTGCTCGGTTCGGACAACGACGGCTGGCGGGACATCCGTGACCTGCAACTGGGCCCGCTGCGTCAGCGCGTGCATGTGGTACCCCAAGAGAGTTTCCTGTTTGCCGGCAGCCTGGCGGCCAACCTGCGCCTGACCGCACCTAATGCCACCGACGAAGAACTGCGCGAAGCGTTGCATCAAGCCGCTGCTGAAGATGTCCTGCAGCGCCTGCCCCTGGGCCTTGAAACCCCTCTCGGCGATAGGGGCGTGACCTTATCCGGCGGCCAGCGCCAACGCCTGTGCCTGGCCCGCGCGCTGCTCGGCAAACCCGACATCCTATGCCTGGACGACGCTACCAGCGCCCTCGACGCCATCAGCGAGCGCCAGGTGCTGCACAACCTGCGACACCTGCGCGGCACCACGGTGCTGGTGATCTCCAGCAAGCTCTCGACCATCCTGCTGGCCGACCGCGTGCTGATGCTGGATGACGGTAGGATCACCGCCCAAGGCACCCATGCTGAACTGCAATCAACCAATGCGCACTACCGCGACCTGCTGGGGATAGACCATGGCTAACCCGCTGCCAGGCAAAGCCTTGAGCGATATCGAAATCGAAGAAATGCTGGCGAAAAAGGCCCTCGATCGTGGCATGTTCAAACGCTTGCTGCCGTTACTGCGACCGATCCGTCGGCAGATTGCGGCTGTTATCGGCATTGAGATCCTACTGGTGTTCACCGTGTTCCTGCGGCCCTGGTTTGTACGCGAGCTGCTGGACCGAGGACTGATCCGGCAAGCCGATCACTGGCTGCTGGATGAAAACCTGGTGCTATGGCTAGGCCTGGGCCTGGCGACAAGTTGGCTGGCGCGTTTCCTGCTGGCCGGGGTCTCGCAGTTTGTTGCCGGCGGCGCGGCAATCCGCGTGTTGAATGCCTTGCGCGTGCAGGTGTTTGCTCATGTGCAGAACCTGAGCGTGAGCTACTTCGACCAGACTCGTGCAGGGCGCATCATTTCCCGGGTCGACCGCGATGTCGACGCCCTCGAACCGCTGGTGATCCAAGGCCCGCCGGAACTGCTGGGCGCCGTGCTGCGCTGCGGCCTGGCCTCGGTAATGCTCTGGCGCATCGACCCACGGTTCTTCCTCAGCCTGGTAGCGACGGTGCCATTGCTGGTGCTCGCGACATGGAGCTTCAAGCGTATTTCCCAGCGCAACTGGGCCAAGGTCGCGGAGAACCGCAGCCGCTTTACCGCGCACTTGGTGGAAAGCGTCAGCGGTGCGCGCTTGCTGCAACAGTGCGCTCAGGAGGCGCCGAACCTGCAGCGCTATCGCGTACTGCTGAATGATTTCAACCACGCGCTGATTCGCGGCAGTTTGCGCTCGTCGTGGTTTGCACCGTTTACCGCACTGCTCAGTTCAGCAGGCATCGCGCTGTTATTGCTGGTGGGTGCGTATGGGTTGGCGGCGGGTGAAGTCAGTGTCGGCCAGGTGGCAGAAAGCCTGTTCTACGTGTTTCTGTTCCTGGGGCCGTTGCAGGAGCTATCGGACCTGTTTGAACGCTACGCCACGGGTTCGGCGTCAGCCCAGCGGATCTTCCTGTTGCTTGACACGCGCCCGCAGATCGTCGACAGCGCTACCCCCCGCACATTGGAACGCGCTCGTGGGGAAGTGCAGTTTGACCAGGTGGAGTTCGGTTATGGTCAGGCGCCCGTAATCAAAGGCTTGAACCTGCATATTCCAGCCGGAGAAGTGCTGGCGATCGTCGGCCCGTCCGGCCACGGCAAAAGTACCCTGGTGCAACTGCTGACGCGCTTCTACGAAGTCCAAGCCGGCGCCGTGCGACTCGACGGCATCAATGTCCGCGACCTGGCGCAACATACCTTGCGTCGCCATGTGGGCGTGGTGTTGCAGGACAATGTACTGTTCAGCGGCAGCATCCTCGACAACCTGCGCCTGGCCGCGCCCCAGGCCGATGATGCAACGCTGGTCGCCGCTGCCCGTGAGCTGGGCGCCGATGAAGTGCTGGAGCGCCTGCCCCATCAATACCACACTGAAGTAGGGCCACTGGGGGCACATCTGAGCCATGGCCAGCGGCAACTGGTGTGTCTGGTGCGCGCGTACCTGGCGGACCCGGCGGTGTTGGTACTGGATGAGGCGACGTCGGCGGTCGATATTCATACCGAACGGCGTATCCAACGGGCCTTGCGACGCCTGTGTGAGGGGCGCACGGCAATCATCATCGCCCACCGCCTGGCAACGATTCGGGATGCCGACCGGATTGCCGTCGTACGCCACGGCCAAGTGGTGGAACTGGGGCCACACCAGCAATTGATCGGACAGGCCGGGCCCTACGCAGCGCTGTACCACACCTACCTGCGCAGCGCCCATCAACCTGACGCCATCGCCCTATAGGAGCCGGCGTGCCGGCCCCCTGAAAGCCTATGTTGCGCGTCCAGCATTGGTTGCTGGGAGGCTGCTGCTACAGCAGCAGCCCTCTCATGCTGAAGTGCGGTTGCCCCCGTAGCCATTGGCCGAAGCGCCCATGGCATGCACGTTGCACAGACCTTGCGCATCAGGTCTGCGCCCCTTGCACGACTCAAATCAGGAGCACCCATGAGCACTGAATTTTTCTGGCGCCTGCCGTTGGGCACCGACGGTCCGCAACTGACCACCGACAAACACAACCGTGGCAACCCCGACTACCGACCTGGCAATATCGCCCCGGGGCGATTACCCAACGGAGAGCCGGATGACTTCACCTACATCGACTACATCGCCCAAGTGGCCAAGGCCGCCGAACTAGCAGGTTTTGAAGGCGCCTTGCTGCCCACCGGCCCCGAGCCCTGGATCGCCGCTGCAGCGCTGGCCCGCGAAACCCGGCGCATCAAGTTCCTGATCGCCTTCCAAGCCACCTGGACCCTGCCCGCCTACGCCGCGCAGCAAGCCGCGATCCTGCAGAACCTCAGCCGTGGCCGCCTGGAGTGGAACATCATCACCGGCGGTAACCCCGCGAGCCAGCGCGCCAATGGCGATTTCCTCGAACATGACCTGCGCTACAAGCGCACCGGCGAATTCCTCGACATCATCCAGGGTCTGTGGGAGAACGAAAAATTCTCCTACGATGGTGAGATCTACCAACTGGAAAACGGCGCCCTACCCACCGGCCTGCGTCATGAGCGCAAGCCGGGGGTGTATTTCTCCGGGTTCTCCGATGCTGCGTTGGGCGTTGCCGCCAAACACGCCGACGTGTACCTGAACTGGGCCGAGCCCATCGACAAGCTCAAGCCGCATATCGAGCGCGTACGCGAGTTGGCCGACAAACAAGGGCGCACGGTACGTTTCGGCCTGCGGGTCGACCTGTTCGCCCGTGAGACCGAAGAGCTGGCCTGGAAAGACCTGCGACGCCAATTCGACAAACTCGAAGGCAAGACCAGTACGGTTGCCAAAGGCTTTACCAGCGGTTCGGATTCAGTCGGCGGCGCACGGCAGACCGCCTATCACCAGAACGTCGACCGCTTCGACGACCTGACCATCGGCCCCAACCTCTGGGCTGGTTTCGCCAAGGCCAAGCCGGGACCCACCGTCGGCCTGGTGGGCAGCCACGAAAACATCGCCGAGCGCCTGGTGGAATACCGCGACGCCGGCTTCTCGACCTTTATCCTTGCCGGCAACCCGCACCTTGAGGAAGCCTTGCGCATTGGCCAGGAAGTCTTGCCGCTGGTGCACCAACGCCCGGCGAGCCAACCTTTGAAAGCCAGCGCCTGAGCGCTGGGGGAGAACCTCTGATGACACAACCCCTCGACACCCTCTGGTATACCCGTTGTCCTGTGCCAACCGGGCTGGGCATCGCCGTACAAAAGGGCTGGTTGCAAGACACCGTCGGCGCCTTGGGCACCGAGGTGCAGTCCCTGCGCGAATCGAATGACAAGGCCGTGCGCGAGTCGCACTTCGACCACACCTTGCAGAACTCGGTGCGCCATGGCGGCAATATCCCGGCGATCTGGGCCCGCGCCCAAGGCCGCGAAACCCGGGTGATCGGCTTGTCCTGGGCGGATGAAGTGCAACTGATCCTGACCCGCCCGGACAGCGGTATCAAGACCGTCAAGGACCTCAAGGGCCGCACCTTCGGCTTGCCGGACTGGGCCGGCGTTCAAATCGACTTCACCCGCGCCCAGGCCCTGCGCGGCCTGGAAAACGCGCTGTCGCTGGAAGGCTTGAAAGTCGGCGATATGAAGCTTGTCAACTTCCGCTACGGCGGTACCTTCAGCGACAGCGCCGTGCGCAATGTGGCCGGCACGCCGGTTAACACCCAGGTCAGCGCGCGCAACCTGGAACTGATCGGCCTGCTGCGCGGCGAGGTGGATGCAATATTCCTCAAGGGCGCCAGCGCCGCCCAGCACGCCCATGATTTCGGCCTGCATATCGTGATCGATACCGGCGCCCACCCCGACCCACTGATCCGCAGCAACAACGGCACCCCACGCACGCTGGCGGTAGACCTGAACCTGCTGGAGAACCATTTTGACGTGGCCACTGGCATCCTCGACGCGGTGCTGCGCGCCGAACAGTGGGCCCATACCCACCCGGAAGACACCCGCCGTTACCTGGCGCGGGAAACCAACAGCAGCGAGTATTGGGTGACAGCCGCCTATGGCCACGACGCGCACCTGCGCCTGCGTACCGAGCTGGATGAACAGGCGATTGCTGCCCTGCAGGACTTCACCAACTTTTTGCACCGTTGGCGCTTTATTCCACAGCGCTTCGATGTGCGTGAATGGATCGATGCACGGCCGTTGAACACTGTGCTCAACGACAACGCCAACCCTGCAGGAGCTGGGTTGCCAGCGATGGCCTCCTAATGATTACTGCATCATTCACGGGCGCCATCGCCAGCAAGCCGGGCTCCTGCAATGTGCGAACATTTCATGGATTTGAACGAAGAATTTTATGAGCAAACCACTCGATACTCTCTGGTATACCCACAGCCCGGTCCCCACCGGGCTTGGCATCGCGGTGCAGTCCGGGCGACTGGCCGAAGCCTTCCTGCCCTTTGGCACCAATATCCAATCGTTGCGCGAGTCCACCGAGCGGGAAGTGCGCGAAGCCCACTATGACCATCACCTGCAGAATTCGGTGCGCCACGGTGGCAATATCCCGGCGATCTGGGCCTACGCCAGTGGCGTCGAAACCCGCGTGCTGGGGTTGTCGTGGAGCGACGAGGTGCAGTTGATCCTCACCACCGCAGAGAGCGGAGTCAAGAACGTACGCGACCTGAAAAACCGCCGTTTCGGTCTGCCCAAGTGGGCCAACGTACAGATCGACTTCACGCGTGCCCAGGCCCTGCGGGGCCTGGAAAACGCGCTCAAGCTCGAAGGCTTGAACGTGTCGGACGTAGAACTGGTGGACTACCCCTATGGCGGGACCTACAGCGATAACCAGACCTCCTATGTGTATGGCCCCGAAATCGGACTGGGGGTCAGCCGCTTCAGCCGGCGCAACAATGAACTGATCGGCCTGCTACGCGGCGATATCGACGCGATCTTTCTCAAGGGCGCCCACGCTGTGCACTTGGCCAATGAGTTCGGTTTGCATGTCGTGGTAGACACCGGCTCGCACCCGGACCCGTTGATCCGCAGCAACAACGGCACGCCGCGCACCCTCACCGTGGATATCAACCTGCTGCAAGAGCATTTCGATGCCAGCGTGAAAATCGTCGATACCGTGCTGCGCACTGAGCAATGGGCCTGGGCCAACCCAGATGAAACCCGGCGCTTTCTCGCCAAAGAACTCAATACCAGCGAATACTGGGTCACGGCCGCCTATGGTGAAGATGCGCACCGTCGACTGCGGACCACGCTGGACTCGCGCTCGATCGATGCGTTGCAGGATTTCACCGACTTCCTGTTCCGCTGGAACTTTATCCCGCGCCGCTTCGATGTGCGCGACTGGATCGACTTCAGCGTGCTGGAAAAAGTCATCGGTTCCACTTCACGCGTCGCTGTTTAGTCCGACCCTGCCTGTAGGCGCCCGGCTTGCCGGCGATGGCGCCCGTGAAAACGCCATCGCCGGCAAGCCGAGCTCCTACAATTAATGTGTGATCAGTGCCAGCTGTGTTGGCCTGGCAACACTTTCCCTGCTGCTCCAGCAACACACTGCGCGCACTTTCTGCTGAATCCTCCGCAGGTCGTTTTCACGCCTCTTGAAAGCGTTATAAAACTCAGCTTTGTATATTTTTTTTATAATTAAAATCAGAAACTTACGCTCATGTATCAACACTGAAATCCTCTTGGCACGATCTCTGCTCTACCCCCTTAAGGACATATTTTCCGGGGGAGACTGCAATGCATAAAATCAATCCGATCACCAAGGGCCTTTGGCTCGCTTTGCTCGTCGCCGGCAGCACGCACGCCGCTGAAGACGACGCCAGCAAGACCGAGCCGTCACTCAAGACCGTGACCGTCACCGCGCAACACCGCGAGCAAACCCTGCAAGAGGTTCCGGTGGCGGTATCGGCGGTCCAGGGCACCAGCATCGTCGCCGATGGCGTACGTAACATGGGCGACATCACCACCTTCATTCCCAACGCCTCGGCCAAGAATCCCGACGGCGACGGTCGCCCGCGCTGGTACATCCGCGGACTGGGCACTGGCGACACCGGTGCGGCCACGGTTTACCCCGTAGGCATTTATGCCGATGACGTGTACCTGAACGCACCGATTGCCGGTGGCGGCCCGCTGTGGGACCTGGAGCGCATCGAGATTCTGCGCGGGCCACAGGGCACGCTCTACGGCAAGAACACCACGGCCGGCGCGGTAAATATCATCTCGAAGAAACCGACGTTCGACACCGACGGTTTCGGCACCATCGGCTTTGGCAGCAAGAACGAACGCATCCTCAGCGGCGCCCTCGGCGGTGCTCTGGTGGATGAGAAACTCGCTGCGCGGATCTCGCTGTACTCCGAAGAGCGCGACGGTTTCCAGAAGAACCTGGTGGACGATCACACCTACGGTGACGTGAACAAAAAGGCCGTGCGCCTGCAGTTCTTCGCCCAGCTCAACGACGACCTGGACGCTCTGTGGAAAATCCATAGCCGCGAGTTCAAGGGCGACGGCGCCAACGGTGCGCTGACCCTGGGCCGCTATTACAACGTGGGCTACCAGCGGCCGGCCGGGCGCGATATCGCGCTCAATGTGAAAGACGATTCCAAGCTCAATCACGACGGTACTTCGCTGACCCTCAACTGGCACCTGGGCGACTACACCCTCACGTCCATCAGCGCCTATGACTATATTCGCGGCCAGTCCAGCAGTGACGGCGACTACACGCCGTACGAGGTCAACGGGACCTCCACTGCAGACAACAAATACGCTCAGTATTCCCAGGAAATCCGCCTGGCCTCGCCCCAGCAGGAAACCCTGCGCTGGTTGGCCGGTGCGCACTATTTCCATGAAGATCTGGATAGCACCGCCGGGCGTTTTATCCAGCCCGGCCCGACCCCCAACGGCACAGGTTCGAACCAGATTGGGGGCGCCACGGATTTTCGTGACCTGAGCTACGACCATAAGACTGACAGCTACGCGCTATTCGGCAACCTGACCTACGACTTCACCGACAACTTCAGCGTGACCGGTGGCCTGCGCTGGACCCAGGAAAAGAAAGACATCGACCTCAGCCTGACCCAGTTGACCCGCGCCACCGCCAACGGCCCATTGATCCCGCTAGCCGCCGCCGGCAGCAACGGCAATCGCCAGGAGGATAAAACCTGGGAAGCCTGGACCTACGACCTGACCCCGGAATACCGCATCAACGACAACGTCCGGGTGTTTTTCCGCTACGCCCATGGCTTCCGTTCCGGCGGTTTCAACACCGGGTTGTCCACCAGCCTGTCGCAACTGACCACGGTAGACCCGGAACAACTCGACGCCTATGAGTTCGGCGTGAAGTCCGAGTGGTTCAACCATCGCCTGACCGCTAACGCGAATATCTTCTACTACGACTATTCGGACATTCAGGTGAACCTGCTGACGGTTAACAACGGAGTACTGACAACCGCCTTGACCAACGGCGCCAAGGGTAAGGTCAAAGGTGCCGAGCTGGAACTGGAAGGCCAACCCACCGACTACCTGCACCTGCGTGCAGCGATCTCGTTCCTGGACAGCGAATACACCGATTTCAAAAACACCAACCCCACCACCGGCGCAGTCACCGGCGACTATAGCGGCAACAGCTTCGTGCGCTCGCCGCGTAATGTGGTGTCCTTGGGCGGCGACTACACCATCCCACTGGAAATCGGCGGCAAGCTGGTGGCGGGGGCGGATGTGAGTTTCCGCGACAAGGAATACTTCCTCGCCGACCGCCAGAGTAGCGCCGATAAGGACCTGAGCCAGCCTCACTACACCTTGGCTAACAGTCGCCTGACCTGGTACAGCACCGACGAAAAACTCAGCGTCACCGGCTTCGTCAACAACCTCACCGACCGCCGCTACCAAGTCCATGGCCGGCCGAACGGTGGCTTGGGCCAGTACGTGATCACCTACGGCGACCCTCGCACCGTAGGCCTGAGCGTGACCAGCCGCTTCTAACCCAACCACACCTCCACTCCCTGTAGGAGCCGGCAAGCCGGGCTCCTACATTCTGAAAGGACCTTTTTATGTTCCAACGCACTCCGTTGGCCGGCGCCATTGCGCTGGTCATGGGCAGCCTTGCCGTGCCTGTATTTGCGGCAGACGATACGCAGCCAACTGCAAAAAACGATCGCCTGGACACCGTAGTGGTACTAGGCACCCGCCGCAGCGACTTGACCGCCCTGCAAAGCGCAGCACCCGTCGACGTACTGTCTGGCGAGCAATTGCAGCAAACCGGCGCCACCGATCTGTCCGGCGCCCTCACCGCCTTGTCGCCGTCGTTCAACTTCCCACAATCACCTCAAGGAGCCTTCGGCGGCTCCATCGCCCAGGGCGCTTCGCTGCGTGGCTTGGCGTCGGACCAAGTGCTGGTGCTGGTCAACGGCAAGCGCCGTCACAGCAGCGCGAATATCACCCGTCAGAGCCTGGTGAATGGGCGTGGCGCGGCGGCGGTGGACTTGAGCCTGATTCCGTTGAGTGCGATCCAGCGCGTAGAGATCCTGCGCGACGGCGCCGCAGCCCAATATGGCTCCGACGCCATCGCGGGGGTAATCAACATTGTGCTCAAGGAAAACGACGACGGCGGCAACCTGGGCTATCGCTTTGGCGGCTATGACAAAGGCGATGGCCTGCAGCGTAAGCTCAACGGCTGGAAGGGTTTCACCCTGCCCAACGACGGCTTCCTGACCTTGAGCTTCGATGCCGGCAGCCAAGACCCGGCCAGCGACACCAACCCCGACAACCGGATCTTTTACCCCGGCGATACCAGCATTAACACGCCCCGCGAGCAGAATAACCGCTACCGCACTTGGCGTTGGGGTGCGGGCAATGTCTCGGACCAGTACAACTTCGTGGCCAACAGCGAGGTCGGCATCGGCGAGAGCCTGACCGCCTACGGCTTCGCCACCTACTCCCACAAGAACACCGACGCCGAAGGTTTCTTCGACCCGCCCACCACCTTGCGTAACAACTACGGCAGTAACGCGTTGGCGCGCTACCCGGACGGCCGCTTGCCGATCACCCGCTACGGCCTGGAGGATTATGCGGTGACCGGCGGGCTGCGTTGGGAGAACGAGCGCCTGGGCAAATTCGACCTGGCGCTCAACCATGGCAACAACACCCTCAAATCCACCGACCGCAATGCGATCAACCCCAGCTATGGCACCAATAGCCCATCGAAGATCTACACCGGAGAGCGCGAAAACGACCAGACCAACCTGACCCTGGACTGGGTGCGCGACTTCCCTACCGACCTGTTGTTCAAGCCGCTGACACTCTCCGCCGGGCTGGCCTGGCGTAAGGAAAACTATCAACTGAGCGCGGGTGAAGCGGCGGGCTGGCAGAACGGCCCGCTGTTCAACACGGCCGACCCGATCACCGGGCGCCGAATTCCAGGTTATTACTCAGGCATCACCCAGGTAGATGCTGCCTCGCTGGATCGAAAGGTACTGGGCGCCTACATTGACGTCGAGGGCCAGGTTACCGAGAAATTCCAGGCCGGCGTGGCGGTGCGTACTGAGCACTATTCGGACTTTGGCGACACCACCAACGGCAAACTGTCCCTGCGCTACGACTTCACTCCACAGATCGCCGCACGGGCCACTGCGAGCACCGGGTATCGCGCGCCTTCGTTGGTGCAGAGCGGCATGTCCTCGTTCAGTGTGCAGGTGGTAGAGCAACCATCGGGCAGCGGCAACTTCGTCGAGGTGCAACAACGTACGTTGCGCGCCAACAGCCCGGAAGCCCAGGCGCTTGGCGGCAAGGCGCTCAAGCCGGAGGAGTCGACCAACTATTCCCTGGGCCTGGTCTGGCGCCCACTGGAAAATGCCTCGGTCACGGTGGACGCGTACCGCATCAACATCGACAACCGCATCACCCTTTCCGACCAGTTGCCCGCCAGCGTGGTCACGCCGATCTTTGCCGGTACGCCTTACGCCAATATCCAGAGCGCGGCGTTCTACACCAACGTCGCCGACACCCGCACCGACGGTATCGAGTTGACCGGCAATTACCAGTGGGACCTGCAGCAATGGGGCCGCCTGAACCTGAGCAGCGGCTTTGCCAAGACCGACACCACCATCACTGGCTTGCGCGATGTGGGCAATATCAAGGGTTCGCAGATTGTCGGACGCAACACGCAGGGCCTGATCGAGGAAGGCACGCCGGACACCAAGCTGACCCTGAGCGCCAACTGGCTGTATGAAAACTGGGGCCTGACCGTGGCCCAGCGCCGCTATGGCGAATGGAAAAGCCTCAACGCCACCAATCCCAGCCTCGATCAAACCTACAGCCCTCAATGGGTGACCGATCTCGACCTGTCGTACACCTTCCACAAGGGCGTAAAAGTCTCGGTGGGTGCGATCAATCTGTTCGATACCCACCCTGACAAATCCGATGGTGCGCAGTTGTATGGGGTACCGAAATACTCCATCACCAGCCCGGAAGGCGCACAGGGGGCGTTTTATTACACCAGCGTGAGCTACGACTTCTGAGGCGGCTGCTGAATGGGTGCTGCCCCAGCAGCACCCCATCACCAATTGCCCGTTTGCCATGAGCTGATCTTACGGGTCTCATCGCCGGCAAGCCGGGCTCCTACAGATGGGTTGGGTTGTGGCACATGTTTTGCGATGGACACGTTGTACTTCGCTGAAAAGACTTGCCATGCGCACCCATCGATTGTTCACCGCTCTCACCTGGCTGATCTCGCCCCTGGCTTTGCTCGCCGTCTGGACGTGGGTGGCCCACCTCGGGATTTTCCCGCGCAACCTGCTAGTACCACCGGCCCAGGTGCTGCACACCTTCGAAGAACTGCTGGCCAGCGGCGAATTGCTCGAACACCTGGGTAATAGCTTGTCGCGGCTCGGCCTGGGCTTTGGCATTGGTTCACTGTGTGGCTTGGCCTTCGGCGTGCTGATGGCCTTGTCCAAGAACGTCGAGGTGTACTGCGGGCCGCTGTTCCACACCCTGCGCCAGATCCCCAGCATCGCGTTGATACCGATGTTCGTGCTGCTGTTCGGCATTGATGAAACCTTCAAGATCATTATCGTCGCCAAAACCGCGTTCTTCCCGGTGGCACTCGCCGCAGGAGAAGGGGTACGCGGCATTCCGCGCAGTTACTTCGAAGTGGCCGACGTGTACCGCTTGCGCTGGCCGACCTTTGTGCGCCTGGTGGCTCTGCCCGCCGCCGCGCCGCCGATCATCACCGGCTTTCGCATCAGCTTGACCCGTGCATGGGTGGTGCTGGTCGCCACTGAGTTGCTGGCGGCCGACAGTGGGCTGGGGCAGATGATCGAGATGGCCCGGCAGATGCTGCGCATCGATGTGGTGATGGTCGGTGTAGTGGTCACCGGGGTGATTGGGTTTGCCCTCGACTATGCCTTTCGCCGTATCGAACAGCGCCTATTTCGCTGGCAGACACGCTAGGAGCCTCACATGCTGCCCTTACTGAAAAAATCCCGAGGACTGCTGCTGCCACTGCTGCTGGTGCTCGCCTGGGAATACGCCTCACGCCAGGACGCTGCCGGGGCCTATGCCTTCGTGCCGTTATCGGCAATCGGCCCCGCGTTGCTGGAAATGCTCGGCAACGGCGAACTACTGGTCAACCTGCTGGCAAGCCTGGCGCGTACCAGCAGTGGCTTGCTACTGGGCATTGTGTTCGGCGTGATGCTGGGGGTGCTGATGGCACTGTCCAGCGTAGCCAACCGTTTGATCGGCCCGCTGTTCCACTCGATTCGTCAGGTACCGATGCTTGGCTGGATCCCGCTGATTGCGATGTGGTTCGGCAACGGCGAGTTTTCCAAAGTGCTGATCGTCACCCTTGCCGCGTTCTACCCGATGGTACTGAACACCTACCAGGGTTTCAGCCATGTGGAGCGCCGTTACCGGGAAGTTGGCCAGGTGCTGGTGCTCACCCCTGTTCAGCAATTCACCCAGGTGCTGCTGCCGGCGGCGTTGCCGAGTATCGCCACCGGCGTGCTGCACGCGCTGGCATTCGCCTGGGTCACCGCGATAGGCAGTGAATTGTTCCTGTCCTCCGGGGCGGGCCTGGGCAATCTGATGATGAACGCAGAGGCCGGCTCGCGCATGGAAGTGATCGTGCTCAGCGTGCTGTGCATCGGCTTGCTCGGCTACCTGATGACCCTGTTATTCACCCTGCTGAGCCGCCACCTGTTGCGCTGGCGCAACCTCCGTTGAAAGGCCCTGATATGAACGCAATCGCTTCCCCGCTATACCTGCAAACCGGTGCGCTGCAGATTCGCGGCCTGAACAAGACATACCAGATCGAAGGCCGTTCACTGCCGGTGTTGCACGACATCCAGCTCGACGTGCGCCCTGGCGAGTTTGTCAGCATTGTCGGCGCCAGCGGCTGCGGAAAATCCACTTTGCTGCGACTCATTGTCGGCCTGGAAGCCGAATACGGAGGCGATATTTTGCTGGACGGCAAGCGTATCGCCGCCACCAGCCTGGAACGCGGCATCGTGTTCCAGGACCATCGCCTGTTCCCCTGGATGACCGTCAGCCAGAACATCGCCCTGGCCCTGAAAAACCACAAGCTGGCCCAGGTGGAGAAAGACCGTCAGGTAGCTGAACACATCACGCTGGTGAACCTTGAAGGATTTGAAAATGCCTACCCCCATCAGCTCTCCGGCGGCATGGCGCAGCGCGCCGCGATCGCCAGGGCGCTGATCAACAAGCCAAAGGTGTTGCTACTGGATGAACCGCTGGGCGCCCTCGATGCCTTGACCCGCGTGCACCTGCAACGCGAGCTGCAACGCATCTGGGTACAGCAGCGTTGCACGGTGATTATGGTCACCCACGATATTGAAGAGGCGTTATACCTGGGAGATCGAGTGATCGTGATGGACGCACATCCGGGCCGGATCAAGCATGAAATCCGGGTAGACCTGCCCCATCCGAGGGATCGGACATCATCAGTGCTACAGGGGTATAAGGAGGAGTTGCTGGAAGAATTGGTAGGGCATTGAACCTGCCTCTCACAGGCTGCACCTTTCCGCTCCCTTACGTCTGAGAACATGGGCATAACCTTAGCTGTCGATATTCTTATTCCTCCCGCCCGGCCATGGGTAGATTGTTAGCCACTTACCCCATTGGAGGATGTGGCGCATGGCGGAATCAGTGGTGTGGATTGCCGGGGTCGGCGCGGTTGCCGGGCTGGGTGCAGCCTTAGCACGGCGTTTTGCCCGCGAGGACTACCGCGTAGCGGTCAGCGGCAGGAGCCAGGACAAGTTGCAGACGGTGGTGGCTGATATAGAAGCGAACGGCGGCAAAGCCAATGCAATCGTGGCCGACTTGGGTATCGAAGCCGACGTGCTCGCCGCCATCGCCCAGGTCAATGAGCTCGGCACACTCAGGGCGGCGATCTTCAACGTGGGCAATTCGGTGTCCAAGCCGGCGCTCGAGTTGAGCGCCGAGTTGTTCGAGCAAACCTGGCGCGCCTCGACATTGGGGGGCTTTTTATTCGCCCGCGAAGCCACCCGCACCTTGCTCGCCAATGGTGGCGGCAGCCTGTTATTTACCGGCGCCACCGCCTCACTGCGCGGCAAGCCGCCGTACACCGCGTTTGCGGCAGGCAAGGCCGGGCTGCGCTCGGTAAGCCAGTCGTTTGCGCGGGAATTCGGCCCACAGAATGTGCATGTCGCCCATGTGGTCATCGACGGTTCCATCGATGGCGAGCGCGTGAAAAGCCGTGCGCCCGACTACCTGACCAAGCTGGGCGAGGACGGCGCATTGCGGCTCGAAGACATCGCCGACGCCTATTGGTATCTGCACACCCAACCGCGCAGCGCCTGGACCCAGGAGCTGGACTTGCGGCCATTCAAGGAACCGTTCTGACACCGGGAGATGGTTATGGGAACCCATCAGACACAACTCGCGCCCGCCTCCGTGCTCGGCGTGCTCAATTACCTGAAAGACACCGGCGAGCGCCCGGTGAACTACACCTACCCGCCACCCGATGGCGCGGCCCAGCGCAGCGGCGTACTTGACCCTACCCAGGTGACCATCCATAACGCGCGGTTGCTGGATACATCTGCGAGCCTGCAGCGTGAGGGCTTCGAGAAGGTCGAGCACGCCAGCGCAGTGGTCAACCTGGAGGATGACGAACAGGTGCGCCTGCATTACTACCCGGAAACCGAAGCCCTGCTCAAACAGCAGACTGGTGCGATAAAGGTGGTGATTTTCGACCATACGATTCGCGTCGATGACCCTGGCCGTGAGGCGCGTGGCCTGCGCGAGCCGGTGCGCTACGTGCACAACGACCAGACCGAACGCTCGGCGATTCGCCGTGTGCGCGACCACCTCGACCCAGACGAAGCCGAACAGCGCCTGCTCAAACGCTTTGCGATCATCAATGTGTGGCGGCCCATCGGCGCGACAGTGCTGAGCACGCCCCTTGCCTTGTGCGATGCGCGTAGCATGGTCGATAGCGATTTGTTGCCCAGCGACCTGGTGTATCGCGACAAGGTCGGCGAAACGTTTTCGGTCAAGGCTAACCCGGCTCACCGCTGGTTTTACTATCCGCAGTTGCGACCAGACGAGGCCTTGCTGTTGAAGATCCACGATTCGCGGCGGGATGTAGCCAGGCTGAGTGCACACACCGCATTTGATGACCCCACCACGCCAAAGGACGCGCCGCCACGGCGCAGCATCGAATTGCGCGCACTGGTGTTCTTCGACACGTAAATCAAGGCTTCACCCAGCAACGGATCGCGGCTAACCTTGGTCACCGGCCAAGCCTGCGATCCGCGCTTGCCGAACAAAATGATTTCGGAAGCCGCTGCCACCATGGATATTTCTTCAGCTCCTCCCCCGCCCACCAGCAGTAAGGAAAACGCCGGTGGGCGCGTTCAGGTTATCGACCGTTCGATCGTACTGTTGCGCACCCTGTCGGGCCTCAAGCATGGCGCCAGCGCGCTGGACCTGGCGCGACTGACCGGTATAGACCGCACCACCATTCATCGCCTGCTCAAGACCCTGACCCACTGGAGCCTGATCGAATCCCAGGGCGGCACCTATCGCATCGGCCCGGAATGCCTGATCTACTCGGCGGCGTACCTGAACCGCCTGAACCTGCGCAAGATCGCCCTGCCCTACGCCATCGAGTTGCAACGGGTGATCGGCGAGCGCCAGGCGATTGTGTCGTTGTCGGTGCCGGTGGGTGACCAAGTGGTGTTGATCGAGCGGATGTGGACACCGACCACGCCGCTCAACGTGATTGTCGACCTGGCCGACCAATTCCCCATCGACGGCAGCCCCAGCGGGCGTGCGGTACTCGCCACCTACAGCGAGACGGCCGCACAGGCAATCCTCGGCGAAGCGCGTTACGCCAAAGCCCTGCCGGCACTGGAGCAAATTCGCAGCCAGCAGGACTTCGCCTTCGGCCACGGCGAGTTCAAGCCGGGCCTGTCTTCGGTGGCGTTTCCGATTCGCGTGGAAGCCGGGCAAGCCATTGGCGCGGTCGTCGTTGCCGGGCTTGAGATGGAAGACGAAACCCACCCCGGCTCTTCCCTGGCCAGCCACGTGCGCCGCGCCTGTGAAGGTATCGCGGCGCAGTTGGGCAACCTTTAGGGCTTGAGGCCCAGTGCGGCGAGCAGGCGGTTTTTCTGCACCTTGCCGTAGTGGGAGCGCGGTAGTTCGTCGATGAAGTAAATGCGGCGCGGCACCTTGTAGCGCGACAAACCGGCGCGGCAGTGGTCCATCAACTGCTGTGCCGATAGCTCTCGCGAACCCTCCAATACCACGGCTGCGCATACTTGCTCGCCCCACTCCAGGTCCTCCAGGCCAAACACGTGGGCGTCCTGCACGCCGGGATGGCTCAGCAGGTTCTGTTCGACTTCACCGGGCTGCACGGATTTGCCGCCGCTGCGGATGATGTCCTTGCAACGCCCCAGCACTCGCAGCAGCCCATCGGCGCCAATGCGCCCTAGGTCACCGCTGCGCAGCCAGCCGTTGTCCAGGGTCTTAGCACTGAGCGCTTCAAGTTGCCAGTAGCCACTCATCAATTGCGGGCCGCCGAGCAGAATCTCGCCCACACCGTTTGCGTCCGGTTGATCGATACGGATCGCGGCGCTGAACAACGGTCGGCCCACCACACCTTCGCCACTGTCGCCGGCCGCGCGCACCGCCGACATTTGCGCGGGCGAGAGGTAGCAACTCCAGGGCGCTTCGGTCATGCCGTAGAGCACGCCGATGCGTTCACTGAACAAACTGCATGAGCCTTCCAGCACGTCGCCGGTCAACGCGGCAGCGCCGATATCGAGGCTCTTGAATACCGGAAGATCGGCCGCTGCAGGGCCGGTTTCGCGCAACAGACGCAGTAATTGCGTAGGCACAAGAGAGCTGAACGCCACATGGTACTCAGTAAGCTGAGCGATGAATGCCTTGCCGTCGAAGCGACCACCCAACACCACTCGGCCGCCGCTGAGCAAATGGGCCAGCACCGCCACCGCTGCAATCGGCCATAGCGGGCGGACGTTGAGCAGTACATCGCCGACCACGGCGCCGCGGCCCATGACGATGTTCTGCAACACCGCGCACAAGCTGGCATGCCGATGCATCACCGCCTTGGGCGTGCCGGTGGTGCCGCCGGTGTAGTTGAGCGAGGCCAGCGCCTGGGGTGATTGCGCCGGGCGTGGAAGGATGTCGACGGGGTTGGAGTCGGTCACGGCTTGCAGCGGCAGGCAACGGATGCCCAAGCCTTGCGCCACACCGGCGTACTGCTCGGAAAACAGCAGCAAGGCAGCGCCCGCGTCCTGTAGCTGAGCAAGCAATTCGTCAAGCGCCAGGGCCGGGTCCAGCGGCACACGCACACGGCCGCTGGCCATGCAGCCATAGTCGGCCAGCAGGTAGTCAATGCTGGCGTCGGCCAGTAAGGCCACCCGCGCACCGGCCGGGATTTGCAACTGATCCAATGCTTGGCCGACGCCGCTGAGGGCGCGGTCCAATTCGTCAAACGTGAGGGTGCGTGCACTGGCCGGTTCGTGCAGTGCGATGTGGTCGGGCCATTTAAAGGCCGCCTGGCTGAGCAGCGTACTGATGTCCATGCTTACCACCCGCTCAACACAATGCGCCCATTGACCTGACGCGATTCCAGCAGCGCGTGGGCCTCGGCCACTTGGTGAAACGGCAGCACACGGTCAATCAACGGCTTGACCTGCCCGCCCTTGATCAATGCCAGCGCCAGGCGCACTTCTTCGAGGGTGGCGCTGCCGGAGCCTTGTACCCGCAGGCGTCGGCCGATCAACAGCCCTGGGTTGATCGGCACACTGACGGGCGTCACATTGCCCAATACCACCACGCGCCCTCCGAGGGCCATGCTGCGCAGGGTGTCTTCGAGGGTGCTGCCGAGGTTTTCCATGGCCACGTCCACACCGCGTTTGCCCGTGAGTTTCCACACCTCGGCGCTGTAGCTGCCGCTGCTCACAATCACGTCATCGGCGCCCAGGCTATGGAGAAAATCACGCTTGTCCGCACTGCCTGTGACGGCGATGACCCGCGCGCCTACCGCCTTGGCCAATTGGATCTGATGGGCGCCCAGGCCACCGCTGGCGCCATTGATCAACACGCTTTCGCCGGGTTTGAGCGCGGCCTCGCCGTGCAACGCGCGCACGCTGGTGCCGATCGGGCAGGACGCCAAGGCGGCCGGGATGTAGTCCAGACCGTCGGGCAGTTCGATGGCGGAGATCGCGGGTACTCGCAGGTATTCGGCATAGGCGCCTTCGGTGTCCACCGAAGGCAAGCCGAGGGCGCGGCACAAATCCTGGCGCCCGCGCAGGCAGTCACGGCACTGGCCACAAAAACGACGTTGATAAACCACGACCCTGGCGCCAACCGCTAGGTGATGCACGCCGGCGCCGACCTCAACCACTTCCCCCGCCACTTCATGGCCCAGCACCACACCCGTATGAGCCCCCGGCAAGCGCCCGGCACGATGTAGCAGATCGTGATGGCAAACCCCGGCAGCGGCGACTTTAACCAGCACTTCACCCGCGCCAACCTGCGGGGTCGGCACCTCCTCGACCTGCAATTGCTCCGGCCCGCCGAAGGCTTTTAGAACTATGGCTTTCATTTTTTATAACCGTTTTTGACCCGATAAGAATATGTTCATATAACAAACATCTTGTTTGCATTGTGCACACCCATTAAGTTTTCCTCACTTTGGCGCTGACCTCAAGGGGTAATCGCGTCTTTCTTTCACACCGGATAAAAAGCACCCCATGACAGTCGAGTATCAAAATATTGGCGAAGGAATCCTGGTGGTCACCCTCAACCGCCAGGAGCGCCTCAACGCACTGGACAGCCAGGCCAAGCACGCGCTGGCCGAGGTTTGGCAGCGCGCGCAGCAAGACACCGCCGTGCGCGCCATCGTGCTGCGCGGTGCCGGCGAGCGGGCGTTTTGCGCCGGCTCCGACCTCAAGGAGATCGACGCCACCGGCGAGACCGTCAGCAGCGAAGTCCTGGCCCGTGCCCTGCCCGGTGTCGGCAACGATTTGAGCAAGCCGGTGATTGCCGCGTTGCACGGCCACACCCTGGGCCTGGGCATCAGCCTGGCGATTCATTGCGATTTCCGTCTTGCGCGGCACGACACGCGCTTTCACTTCCCCGAAGTGCAGCACGGCATGTTGTCCGGCTTCAGTGCGATGACCCTGCCCAGCCTGATAGGCGAAGCAGCGGCCCTGGACATCATGCTCAGCGCACGCAAGTTCGACGCCCAGGAGGCGCTGGCCATCGGCCTGGTCAACCAGGTGGTGGACGACGCCTACGCCAGCGCGCTGGAACTGGCCGCACGCCTGGCCAGCCATTCCTCTAAGGCCGTGGAATGGACCAAGACCTTGCTGCTGGCCGAACGCAAAGCCCGACTGACGCGGCAGATGGCACTGGTCGACCAGGCCCGCCAGGACGTGATGCTGGGGCGTTGACCTCAACCCATAACTAGAAACAGCCAACACATAAGCCTCCCCAGTACTGTCAGGAACTCCCACCACCAGGAATGGAAAGCGGCACCTAACCATCGGAGCCTCACCATGTCTCGCCCATACACTCGCTTTCGTCCCAGGTTCAGCCTGCTGACCGCCGGCATCCTCGGGCTGTGCGCCCAACAGGTCGCCCAGGCCGAAGACACCCCGTCACGTCCGTCGGCGGCCAGTGACACCGCCCTGCAAACCGTGGTGGTCACCGGTGCCCGGGACAGCGGTCGCACCGTGGCCAAGAGCCTGGCGCCGATCGATGTGATCAGCGCCGACGACCTCGCCCGTTCAGGCAAACAGAACCTGCGCGACGCCCTGGCCGCCAGCGTGCCGTCCTATACCAATGCCGCAGGCTTTACCGGCGGCACCGGGTTGTCGGTCAAGTCCGCGACCTTGCGCGGCCTGGGTGGCAACCATGTGCTGGTGCTGGTCAACGGCAAACGCCGCCACAATACGTCGCTGATCTTTGTGCAGACCGCCGCCACCTCAAGCGGCCAGTCACCCGCCGACCTCGACCTGATTCCCATCGCTGCCGTGGACCACGTGGAAGTGCTGCGCGACGGCGCGGCGGCGCAATACGGTTCGGACGCGATTGCCGGGGTGATCAACATCATCCTCAAGACCAACCGCTCCGGCGGCAGCGGCAGTGCCCTCTATGGGCAGTACGCCAACCGTGTGGGCGGCAAGGGCAATTTCGGTGCGCGGGGCCAGGGTCAGATCAACCAGGGCTTCGAGCTGCCCAATGACGGCTTTTTCAGCCTCAGCGCCGATATCGGCCTCCAGGAAAGCTCCAACGTGGCCGGCGCCGTGCCGGATCGCACCAGCATCTATTTCCGCCAGAACGGCCAGCCCGACCCGCGCGAAACCAGCGAAAGCCGCTACCGCCAGCAACTGGGCCAACCTCGTTCGCAAACCTATAACTTCGGCTACAACGCCGAACTGCCGCTGAACGAGGACTACACGCTGTACTCGTTCTCCACCCTCAGCCACCGCAACTCCACCAGTTGGGGCACTTACCGCACCGCCAACTCGCCGCAGAACATTGTCTCGGTGTACCCGGACGGTTTCTCGCCGCGTTTCGTCGTGGAAGAAGACGACTTCCAAAGTGTGTTCGGCGTGCGCAACGACGACCTGCTGGGCTGGGCTTGGGACCTGAGCAGCAGCTACGGCTACAACAACGCCAACACCCGCAACGAACGTTCGCTAAACCCGTCCCTGGGACCAAACAGCCCTCAGGATATGGACGGCGGCAACCTGATCGCCAGCCAATGGACCAATAACCTCGACCTGACCCGTGCGTTCGATACCGGGCTGTTTGCCAAGCCGCTGAACGTGTCGACCGGCCTTGAATTCCGCCGCGATGGGTTCGAGATCCAGGCCGGCGAATACGCCTCTTATGCCGATGGCGGCTACGTGTTCCCCACCGGCAGCCCACTCGCCGGCCAGCGCCCCAACCCCGGCGCGCCAGGGTTGGTGGGTTTCACCCCGGCCGACGCGCACAACTACTCACGCACCAACACCGCAGGCTACGTCGACTTCAGCCAAAGCCTGACCGATCAATGGGATGTGAGCCTGGCCGGGCGCTTCGAGCACTACAGTGATTTCGGCGACACCGGCAGTGGCAAGTTCTCCACGCGTTACGCGTTCACCCCGCAATTCGCCGTGCGCGGCACCGTGAGCAACGGCTTCCGCGCGCCGTCCCTGCAACAGCAGTTCTATTCGTCGTCGCTGACGGCGTGGCGCACCAGCCCGATTACCGGGCAACTGGAACAGGCCACCACCCGCTACGTCACGGTCAACGACGCGGCCGGCCAGGCCCTGGGCGCCAAGGAACTCAAACCTGAGCGCTCGATGAACTACAGCCTCGGGTTTGTCGCCACGCCCACCGAGAACCTCGACATCACCGTCGACATGTACCAGATCGACATCAAGGATCGCATCCTGCAGACCAGTAACCTGCAAGGCACGGCGGTCTCCAACGTGCTGGCCGCCCAGGGCCTGAACCCGAACCAGATCGTCTCGTACTTCGGCAACCTGGCCGATACCCGCACCCGTGGCATCGACCTGGTGGCCGACTACCGCTATGACCTGGGCCGCTACGGCAAGACCAAATGGACCCTGCTCAGCAACCAGAGCCTGCAAACCATCGAGAAGATCAAGGAGCCCGCAGCACTGGCCGGCACTGGTGTCAGCGTGATGGGCCGTGACCGCCAGGGCAACCTGACCTCGGCCTACCCGAAAAACACCACGTCGCTGAATGTCGCCTGGCAACTGGGGGATTTTGAGGTGAATCTCAAGGAAACCCGCTATTCCAAGGTCACCGGGCGCAACCAGATTTCCGCCAGTCGCGATGAGGTGATCCGCCCTGCATTCATCACTGACTTGAGCCTGGGCTACTGGCTGAGCGACGCGGTGAAAGTCACCGTCGGCGGCGAAAACATCTTCGACCGTCGCCCCCAGCAACTGAATGACGAGGCCAAGCGCTTCTACTTCTTCCCCACCGACAACCCGACCTATAGCTGGTACTCGCCCTATGGCCTGGAAGGCGCCTACTACTTCGCTAAAGTCGACGTGAGCTGGTGATGACGAACTTCGAACGCCCGCAGGCGACCTTCGACCAACGCCTGTACCGCAAACTGGCGTGGCGGATCATGCCGTTCCTGTTCCTGTGCTTCGTGCTCAACTGGCTGGACCGGGTCAACATCAGCTTTGCGCATTTGCAGTTCAAGACCGACCTGAACATCAGCGACGCGACGTTCGGCATCATCGTCGGCGTGTTTTCCATCGGTTACCTGCTGTTCGAGATCCCGAGCAACCTGCTGCTGGAAAAGATCGGCGCGAAAAAAACCATGATGCGCATCATGGTGCTGTGGGGGCTGGTGACCATCGCCACCGCGTTTGCCCAGACCCCGGCGCAGTTCTATGTGCTGCGGGTGTTGCTGGGCGCCGCCGAAGCCGGGTTCTTTCCGGGGGTGATCCTGTACCTCACCTACTGGTTCCCGGCCAGCCACCGCGCGCGTATCACCTCGCGTTTCATCATGGCGATTGCGGTGTGCGGGATCATCGGCGGGCCGCTGTCGACTTCGATCATGGCGCACTGCGCCGGTATCGGCGGGTTTACCGGCTGGCAATGGCTATTCGTGATCACCGGCATACCGCCGGTGCTCGCCGGGCTGTTCGCTTGGTACTGGCTGGACGACAAACCGGCCTCGGCCAAGTGGCTGAGCGACGATGAAAAACACGCCATCGAGCAAGCCCTGGCGCGTGAACGGCTACAGCGCAAACCCGGCGGGCATACGCGCTTCGTCGAGGCATTGAAGGACCGCAAGGTGTGGTTTATCACCCTGGCCTACTGCCTGACCATCATGTGCACCGGCAACGTCACCAATATCTGGGCACCGTCGATCATTCGCGATTCGGGCGTGAGCAACCTTGGGCAACTGGGCTTGCTCTCGGCTTTGCCCTATGTGGTCGGCGTGTGCGTGATGCTGTGGGCGTGCCGCCATTCGGATGTGAATCAGGAGCGGCGCTGGCACTTCGCGCTGGGCGGCCTCACGGCGGCGCTGGCAATGCTGGTGCTGCCCAACTTTCTGTTCAGCCCGTACTCGGCAATCGCCGTATTGACCCTGATGACCAGCGGCTACCTGGTGGCCACGGCGATTTTCTGGACCATCCCCACGTATTACCTGTCGGACCACGCCAAGGCCGCAGGCCTGGCGCTGGTCAACTGCTGCGGGCAGATCAGCAGCCTGCTGACGCCCATCATGATCGGTGCGATCAAGACCTCCACCGGCAGCATCAGCCTGGCGCTTTATATCGTGGCGGCGCTGGTGGCCTGCGGCACCTTGATCCTGTTGCTCGGCGTACCGCGTAGTGCTCTGCGCGACGCTTCCTGACCTCTTTGATGGACCTTTCCATGACCGATTACCTTGCCCTCGCCCACCAACTCGCCGCGCAGATCCAACCCGGTGCCGCCGACCGCGACGCCGGCAGAATCCTGCCTTATGCGCAGCTCGACCTGATCCGCGAATCCGGCCTGGGCGCCGCCCGGGTCCCCACTGAGCTGGGCGGCGGCGACGTCAGCCAACTGCAGGTGGCACAGATTTTCATCACCCTGGCCAAGGCCGATCCGAGTGTGGCCCAGGCGCTGTTTCCGCATTTCGCCACGGTCGAGCACCTGCGCCTGATCGCCAACCCCGAACAGCAGCGTGAGTACCTCGGTGCCTTTGCCGAGCGCCAGTTGTCATCTGGCGCGATTGCCGAACGCAGCGGCACCTTTCGCGGTGAAATCCACACGCGCCTGGAGCGTCGCGGCGATCAACTGGTGCTCAATGGCAGCAAGTTCTACAGCACCGGTTGCCTGTTTGCCGACCTGCTGAAGATCCAGGCCGTGGACGAGGCCGGCAACGCGATCTACGTGATGCTGCCCGCCGACACTGCGGGCATTACGCTGCTGGATGATTGGGACGGCATGGGCCAGCGCGTCACCGCCAGCGGCAGTACCCTGCTGGAAAATGTGCCGGTGCGCCCCGAGCAAGTGATCCCGTTGGCGCAGTGGTATCAACGCCGCAACTATGTCGGCGCGAGTGCGCAATTGATCCACTGTGCCCTCGATGTCGGCATCGGCCTGGCGGCCTTGGATGACGCGGTAGCGTGGGCGCGCACGGGCTCGCGACCGGTGCGCGAAAGTGGCGTGGACCAGGCGCGCCACGACCCGTACATCCTGCACACCCTCGGTGATCTGGCCGCGCGCATCCATGGCGCCGAAGCGCTGGTGGAGAAAGCCGCCGGGGCGGTCGACCTGGCCGCGCGCACGCAGTTGCAGGGGTTGGCGCAGGGTGAGGAACTGGAAGCTATTTTGGTCAAGTCCTCGATTGCCGTGGCCGAAGCCAAGATCGCCTCAACCCGCGCCGCCCTCTTCGTGTGTGAGCGCCTGTATGAAGTCGGCGGCGCGGCTACCACCCAGTCGCGCTACAACTTCGACCGGCACTGGCGTAACGCACGCACCCACACCACTCATGACGCCCTGGCGTACAAGTACAAGGCAATTGGCGATTATTTGCTGAACGCGAAAGCACCGCCGATTGCGTTTACTTATTGAGCCCTGGATATGTTGAAGCTACCGATTTCCCTGCTGCTTCTGTCCGGTTCCGTGTCGGCCGCCGAGCCTTGGGACGACCTGGACGCGCAGATCAGCCAGGCATTGCCCGGCGTGATAGAGCTGCGTCACGCGATTCACCAACAACCCGAGCTGGGCAATCGCGAGTTCCACACCGGCGAGCGCATCGCCCAACGCCTACGGGAACTGGGGCTAGAGGTGCAGACCGGTATCGCGCATACCGGGGTGATCGGCATTCTGCGCGGCGGCAAACCCGGCCCGGTGGTCGCCATCCGCGCCGAAATGGACGCCCTGCCACTCATCGAACAGACCGGCCTGCCCTACGCCTCGACAGTGCGCAGCAAAGATGAGGGCGGTGATTTTCGCAGCCGCGGCAAAGAGGTCGGCGTGATGCATGCCTGTGGTCACGACGCGCATATGGCGATGGCGCTAGGGGTTGCCGAGGTGTTGGCGGCCCATCGCGAGCAGTTGCCGGGCACGCTCAAGCTGATTTTCCAGCCGGCCGAGGAAGGCCCGCCGCTGGGCGAACAAGGTGGCGCGCAATTGATGATCAAGGAAGGCGCGCTGCAAAATCCGGCGCCAGCGGTCATTTTCGGCATCCACGTAACGGCGGGCACGGCGGGGACTTTCACGCTCAGCCGGCAACGCACCACGGCGGCAGCCGACACCTTTGTTGCGCGCATCATCGGCCGCCAGACCCATGCAGCCTTCCCGTGGACCGGCATCGACCCTGTGCCCGTCGCCGCCCAGGTGATCCTGGCCTGGCAGACCATTCCCAGCCGCCAATCCAACCTCAGCCTGTTGCCGGCTCCGGTAATTTCCGTGGGCCGTATCGAAGCCGGTGACCGCCACAACATCATCCCCGCCGAAGTGCGCCTGGAAGGTTCGATTCGCACCGTCAGCGATGAACAGCGTGAGGACGTATTGCAGCGCATGACCCGCACCGCCGAGCACATCGCCGAAGCCTCGGGGGCCACCGCCCAAGTGGACTACCTACCGGGGAATTACCGCGTTGGCTACAACAACACTGCACTGGTTGACCGGTTGATGCCGGTACTGCAACAGGTGTCGACCACACCCGTGCGGATCGACAACGGCACTTACGGCGCCGATGACTTCGCCGAATACGCCCGCCAGATTCCGGGGATTTTCATGCGTATGGGCGTGACACCGCCCGCGCTGGAGGGCAAAACCGTGTGGCCTACCCATTCGCCGGGCTTCCAGGTGGGTGACCCGAGCCTGGCGGTGGGGATCCGGGCGCTGAGTCGGATGACGTTGAGCTACATGATTGACGCTCCTCGGTCCTAGTGAAAAAACGGATCAACCCCACTTCACAACCACGCCGACGTCTACCGACTCGGCACCTCGCTGCTCAAGCGAAAGCGACAGCAGCGCAGTGACTGTACCGATTTGCACCCTCTGCGACAGGCGCCGACAGGGTATTTATATTGGTGAGGGCATATCCGCCTCATTGACCTAAGGTGTCGGCGGTGGCAGGCATGCCTATCATCGCGACCATCCAAAAATGGGTCATAAGCATATGAATTTATAATTAGTGGTTCATTCCTAAATTGCTGCTAGTTTAATTAGCGAAAGACGTCATTGTTCCTGCTGGCCAACAGAGCGGGTCATGTTTCACGGGATGAAAGTTGCACGCGGACTTCAAGGGATTAAAGTCTTCTCAGCATTCGCTACATGGCCACTGGGAAATCGCTATATCTGTTGTAAGTCCATTGACATGGATTGATAAACGGTACCTGACATGACGGCTACGCTGAATTACTCGTTTTCAAAAATTGCGCCTACGGCGCCACAGCCCCTGGATATATTCGAGCTTAAAGAATCTAACGTTCGCTCTTATTGCCGGGACTTCACCGCCACCTTCCATACCGCCGAAGGCTCAACCTTGACCAGTGAGCAAGGCCAGGTATTCATTGATTTTTTCAGTGGTGCAGGAGCCTTGAACTACGGGCATAACAACCCGGTCTTGAAGGCAGCACTGCTCGATTACATCGGTAACAATGGCATCACCCATGGCTTGGATTTCAAGACCACTGCCAAGAAAGCCTTCCTCACAACGTTCGAAGAGCAGATCCTGGCACCGCGTAACCTGCACTACAAAGTGCAGTTTCCCGGCCCCACTGGCACCAACGCGGTGGAGGCCGCCATCAAACTGGCCCGCAAGTACACCGGGCGCCAGAATGTCGTGGCGTTCACAAACGCGTTCCATGGCATGTCCCTGGGCAGCCTCGCCCTGACCAGCAACCCGCGTAAACGCGCAGGGGCCGGCGTCAGTTTGAACAACGTGACGTTCATGCCCTATGACCGGTACTTCGGCGACGGTGTGGACACCTCGTTGTACCTGGCCAACATGCTGCGCAGCGGCAGCGGGGTCGACAAACCGGCGGCTATCGTACTAGAGACGGTGCAGGGCGAAGGCGGCGTGAACAGCGCTTCCGCCGCCTGGGTACGAGCCGTGCAAGCCATCGCCCATGAGCATGACGTTCTGCTGATCATTGACGATATCCAGGCCGGCTGTGGTCGCACCGGCGAGTTCTTCAGCTTCGAAGCACTGGGTGTCACCCCGGATATCGTGACCTTATCCAAATCGATCAGCGGTTATGGCTTGCCCATGTCCCTCGTCTTGTTGGCTCCCCATCTGGATGTCTGGGAGCCGGGAGAGCACAACGGCACATTTCGCGGCAACAACCTGGCATTCGTCACGGGCAAGGCGGTGATCGATCACTACTGGAGCAACGCGGGTTTTACCCAGGTGCTCAGGGACAAGGCAGAACAGTTGCATCAGGGGTTGCAGGAGTTATCCCTGGGCTTTGCCGCCAAGGCACCTAACCGTCTCAAAGGGAGGGGGTTCTTCAGGGGCATAGAGTTTGACGACTCGGCCCTAGCGCAAAAAATTGCAGCGCAGGCCTATGCTGGCGGGCTCATCATTGAAACCTCCGGCATCGACAATCAGGTACTCAAGTTCCTCCCGGCGTTAACGATCACTCCCGTGCAGATCACCCAAGGCTTGCACATACTCAAGCAAGCCTTTGCCGAGGTGACCGCGCCATGAGCGATCCGATCATCACCCGGCACGCGTCCCTAGACGACGCCGCGGCCATCGCGCCGTTGCTGGACAAATACCGCGAGTTCTATGGCGAAGCACCCGACTTGGCCCGCTCCCTGGCATTTATTCAACAGCGCTTCTTTCTGGGCGAGTCAATAATCATCGTGGCGCAAGTTAACAATGAAGTCATTGGGTTTACGCAACTCTTCCCCAGCTTTTCAAGTGTCACACTGGAGCGTCTGTGGATACTAAATGACTTATATGTCGAAGCCTCCAAACGCAGTACGGGGGTGGGCCTAGCGTTATTGAATGCTGCAAAAGCGTTCGCCCAGACAACCGGGGCCAAACAGTTATTTATTGAAGGCGCGGACGACAACCCTAAGGCACGCAACTTATACACGCGCTTCGGGTTTATCGAAAACACCGCGTACCACTATTACCATCTTCCATTGAAGCCAATCCAGGGATAGGAGCTTTTCCATGTCAGACACTGTTTTCGATATCGTGGGTATTGGTTTCGGCCCCTCAAACCTGGCGCTGGCTATAGGATTGGAAGAGTCAGCTTCTGCGCTGACCTATCGCTTTCTGGACGCCAAGCCAACGCCGGACTGGCAGGATGAAATGCTGCTCAGCGGCTCGGACATCCAGAACAACCCGTTGCGGGACCTGGTCACGCCGCGCAACCCGCGCAGCCGCTATGGCTTCGTCAATTACCTGAAAGAAACTGGCCGCCTGTTCGACTACCTCAACCTACCGCTGACATACCCGCTACGGCGCGAGTATGCGCAATACATCAAATGGGTTGCCGGGCATTTTCTCGGCAGTGTCGAATCCTCGGCGTTCGCCCAACGTGTCGAGCCGTTGCTGTTACAGGGCGAGCATGTATGGAAGGTCACCTATAACAATCAGCGGGTCATTTACGGGCGCAGCCTGGTATTGGGTACCGGGCGCACGGCGAATATCCCGGCGGTTTTCGACGGCCTGTCCGGCCCGCAGGTGTTCCACCTTAATCACTACCTTGAACGCATCAATAGGTTGCCATCGAACGTGCAGCGCATCGGTGTAGTCGGCTCCAGCCAAAGCGCCGTGGAGATTGTGCTCGACCTGACCGCCAGGTTTCCGGACAAGGAAATCTACTCGCTGCACCGCAGCTTCAGTTTCCGACTCAAGGACACCAGCCCGTTCAGCGACAAGGTGTATTTCCCGGAGTTCATCGACTACTACTTCAACCTGCCGCCAGAGGCCAAGGCGCGGGTGGATAAGCAATTGCGAGGCACCAACTACAGCTCGGCTGATGAAGACGTGATCAATGCGCTGTACGTGCGCATCCATGAGGAAAAGTTGCAGGGTAAGCAGCGCATCCACATCCTCAACAATATTGCCATCGAGCAGGCGCAGGTTAATGCCTCAGGGCATGTGCAGTTGGCGCTCAAGGAGGTCAATCAACTCACGCACTCGACCCTTGAGCTGGATGCACTGGTGCTTGCCACCGGGTTCAAGGACATTGCCGCCAAGGAAAATGGCGAGTTGTATCCGCCGTTACTGGCGCCTTATCACCGTCGGTTTCGCGCCGATGCGCACGGCGCGCTCGTGGTGAATCGCGATTACAGCCTGACCTCTTTGGATGATCTGCCCACGGTGTTCCTCAACGGTCTATGCGAAAGCTCCCATGGCCTGGGGGACGCCGGTTCATTCAGCCTGATTTCGTTGCGGGTGGAACACATTCTCTCGGCCCTGGAGGCACAGTTGGCGCAGGTCGAGGCTCCGGCGCACGCATTGGCCTGAATCAGCCCCGGTAGCAGCCCCGCGGGCTGCTGCTTCACACAAGGAGGTCACATGTTTACAGCAGCATTGATTTACATACTGGCGGTGATAAGTCCCGGGCCGAATTTCATCATCGTCAGCCGGTTCTCTTCATTAGGGTCGGTCACTACCGGCCTTGGTGCGACCTTGGGGATCTGCACCGTAGGCGTATTCTTCTCGACCATTTCCTTGCTGGGCCTGGCGGCATTGCTGCATCAGTACCCGGCCTTTTCCAAGGTCGCCACCCTGTGTGGTTCAGCGTACCTGCTGTACATCGCCTACAGCATCATCAAAAGCGTGCTGGCAAAAAACACCGGTACTGCCGAAAGCACCACACCTGGCGTCACCAGCTTCGCCAAGGCGTATCGCGTGGGGGTCATCACTAACATCAGCAACATGAAAACCATCGCCTTCATGATCAGCATCTACGCCGGCTTTCTTTCTTCGCCACGTACCGACCTCGAAAAGGTACTGGTGGTAATGTTGTGCTCTACCTTGGAAGTCATCTGGTACTCCCTGGTCTCGCTGCTCTTCGGCCAAGGCCCGATCAAGGCGCTGTTTCTCAAATACACCCGCCAGATCGATGTGGGATTGGCTGTATTTCTGGTGGCGTTCTCCCTCAACAACGCGATTCCCGTGTTGATTGCCAGTCGATGAGGCCGTGTCATGGAATGGAACGATCTGCTCAAGGACGTGAGCGCGCGCTTCAAATACCGCAGTTGGCTGCTGATCGACCTACCCCGCGATCGCTTACCACTGAACTGCCCAATACCGAACTTGTCGAGCAATTGCGAAGCCACCTTGATCCTCGACTGCGGCCTTGAAGATATCTTCCCCATCATCGATGCTTTGGGCCTGGGGGTAAGCTACGCAGCCTCGTTACAAGCGACAAGGCGCCGGATTGAAGCTTTAGTGGCAGCGCCACCGGAGGCGATGGCTTTTCACGATTTCAGATGGGCGTGTTGATACCGGTCCACGAAAAAGCCCCAGGTCAGCGAAAAGCCGGAATCGCCGGTCATTCCGGTAGGACTAAATCCAGCATAGCGTGATGTCGCCAAACAGCTGATTCCCGGGCGGCTGGTCCAAACGCTAAAGCGGCCAATTTTCAGGATAAAACGTGTACGTAAAACGAGGTTTCCACACCTGCCTAGTGGCTATCAAGGACGAAAGATAAAGCCAGTTCGTTCACCGAGCGTCGTCGGGCAGCGACGGTACTGGCTGCTGGGCAAGCGTATTTAACAGGCATTGAGTAGAGCTTGCTGTTCAGTTTTAAGCGCTCCGTACCAGACTCGTCAAAACAGCCCCAAGCGGTTTGGAGTTGATACAGTTCCCACGTTTAACGCTGAGATGGATCTCATGTATTTATACCTCATACGGCACGGGGAAACCTGGGCCAATGCCGAACAGCGCTACCTCGGTTCGCTTGATCCAGGGCTGATCGAGCTGGGGCGGCAGCAGGCTGAAGCTCTCAGTCGAGATAATGGCGTGTTTCCGAGAACGGGATGTCGGGGTTTTTGAGGGTTTGACTCAAGCTGAGGCAAGAGCGTTGGCTAACTAGGATGAGATCTAATCGAATATGCCTAACACTCTCTCCAATACCGATTTCATGCAGCTTGCTCTTGCCCAAGGGCGTTTAGCCTTACCTGAGTGCCTTCCAAACCCGCCAGTAGGTTGCGTACTGGTACAGGACAACATGGTGATTAGCCAAGGCTATACGCAGGCACCGGGGTTCCATCACGCGGAAGCGATGGCGTTAAGCCGATTAACGAATGAATGCTCCGCAGTGACTGCTTTTGTCACGCTTGAGCCATGCTCCTTTCATGGTCGAACGCCGTCATGTGCTCTGGCACTGATAAACAGCGGAGTCGAGACAGTGTTTGTTGGGTTGCTTGATCCCGATCCGAGAAACTCGGGAGCAGGCATAAGGATGCTGCGCGATGCAGGCATTACAGTCATTGTCGGCTTATTGGCGGAGGAAGCTGCTGAGGACTTAGCTGATTTTTTGGTAAGCAAACCGCTTGGATCGTCGGATCGCAATGATCAGTAAATCGTTGACCCAAGTGCCGATCTAAAATTGACACACTTTACTTCGGCTTCAGCTTCTTGGCGCGCCTGCTTTCGGTGCGCGCAGGGGTTGATGTTTTCGGCCAATAGCTCGCGCGCTTCGTCACGACGCTCACGTGCGTGTTTCAGGCTAACGTCAGGATACGCCCCAAAGGACATGCGTTGCTGGCGCCCTTCCCAATAGTAGCGGAACAGCCACAGCTTACCGCCCGCTTTGGTCACCCAGAGGGATAGACCGTCGAAGTCGCCGAGGGTGTAGTTTTTACCAATAGTTCGAGCATGCCGAACGGTGAATTCTGAGAGAGGCATGGCGAGCTCCTGTTGGAGAGTCAACACCCGATGCTCGTCTGGAGGCCCGAGGGAGCCAGTTACAATACGGACTCGAACGGGCCCGTCTGTTGTACTTAATCCTGTCCTTGTTCGTACCGGATTACCCTGGTTTCCAGTGGTTTTCCGCAGAAACGAAAAAAGACGCCGAAGCGTCTATTTCGTGGACCCCAGCGTCCAGTGGACATCTGTGGATCAAATTTTGGAGCGGGAAACGAGACTCTTATCTGGCGTCCGACTCGTTGAAATGTAAGGGGTTTCTTTTCTTTCCGAAGCAGGAAAAGACTTAATTCTGGACTCGTTTTTGGGGAGTATCAAGGGCCAAGAAGGCGGGGTTCCGGCGATGCCAGTTTGATGTAGAGCAGAGTCGCCCATCAGCACGGCCCCCTCAAACCCCGACTGAGCGATGAAGGACCGCACAGTCGACAGCCATATCCGTAATCTGCGGCCTAAACGAACAAGCCTGCCCGGCGGAAGCCTCATCGAATCGTTGTATGGCATGGGTAATCGGTTCCAGCTCTCCGACGCCTGATCTTTGGTTGGGTGAAACCATATAGGTAGGGAGTTTCGCACTCCGAAACTCCCCTTATCTACATCCTGTAGCGTGCGATCGAAAAAACGGTAGGCCAAGAAGCCTGTCAACATTTGATGGCTGTCATATCCGGATCATAAAAAGCCCGCAAGCTGGCTTCTACCTCGTATTTTTTTGTAGCAACCTCAATTTCATATTTACCCTCTTTGACCCAATCAGCACTCACACCTGCGTCATTACACACATACCCCATCGCCACATTGCCACCGATGAAATGACCGTACATTCCGGACGTGGTGCGGCCGACGATTTCCCCGTTTCGGAAGATCGGCTCCTCGTGGTAACTGGTGGCCTCGGGGTCCAGGAATTTAAACAACACCATACGTTTTTTAACGCCTTCGGCTTTCTGCTTGAGCAACGCTTCCTTGCCAATAAAACCACCCGCTTTGTTGAAGTCAGAAGCGAAGGACAGACCGGCCTCCAGCGGGGTGTCTTCCTCCATCACGTCATGACCAAAGTGGCGATAGCCCTTCTCGATGCGCAACGAATTCAACGCATGGTAGCCACAGAGTTTCAGACCATGCGGTTCACCGGCGGCAACGATACGGTCGAACACATCAGGGGCAAATTCGGTAGGGATATAAAGCTCCCAGCCCAGCTCACCCACGTAAGTAATCCGCGAGGCGCGTACTCGGGCGTAGCCCAACTCGATCTCGCGCGAGGTCGCGAACGGGAACCCTTCATTGGAAAGGTCGTCCGTGGTAAGTGGTTGCAACAGATTGCGGGCGTTGGGACCCATGATACTAATTACAGCCATGGATGAGGTGACGTCGGTGATCACCACATTGGCCTCCGCCGGCGTGTTGCGGCGCAGCCAATTCAATTCACGAGTCTGTGTCCATGGACCGGTGACGATGAGGAAAGAATCTTTCTCCAACCGTGTTACGGTCAGGTCCGCTTCAATGCCACCGCGTTCGTTAAGCCACTGGGTGTAGACGATCTTGCCGGGCTCAACATCGATATTGTTACTGCAGATGCGGTTCATCACCGACATTGCATCACGTCCTTGCACCATGATTTTGGCGAAGGAGCTCTGATCGAATAACCCCACGGTCTTGCGCACAGCCATGTGCTCGGCTGCAGACCAGTCGAACCAGTTCTGCTTGCCCCAGCTATAGCCATACTCGGGCTTGACGCCTTCGGGAGCAAAAAAGTTTGCGCGCTCCCAACCAACTACTTCGCCGTAGCAGGCATTTGCCGCGACGAGGCGATCATGCAGGATACTTTTGCGGGCGTTCCTGGCGGTTTCAAACTGACGGAATGGCCAATGCATCGCGTAGAGCAGACCCAGGCCTTCGGTGGTGCGGTCGTATAGATACTGTGAGTTGCCCTGGAATGGCATATTGCGCTTGATGTCTACGTCCCACAGGTCCATCGGCGCATGGCCTTTTGCGATCCACTCGGCCAAAACTTTACCGGCGCCACCCGCTGATTGAATACCGATCGAGTTGAAACCGGCAGCGACAAAGTAGTTGCGCAGCTCAGGCGCTTCGCCCAAGTGGTAGCGGTCGTCCGGTGTAAAGCTTTCGGGTCCATTGAAGAAAACTTGCAGCCCCGTCTTTTCCATTGCTGGAACACGGCGGACAGCCGCTTCAAGGTAGGGTTCAAGATGGTCAAGATCAGGAGGCAGCTCATCGAAGCAGAAACTGTCAGGTATACCTTCGTGGCCCCAAGGCTTGGCGTTGGGCTCGAAGGTCCCTACCAACAATTTGCCGGCATCGGTCTTGAAGTAGTTGTAGTTGTCCAGGTCGCGCAGGGTGGGCAGCATGATGCCGTTGATTTCCGGCATCGGCTCGGTCACAACGTAATAGTGTTCCGCCGCGTGCAGAGGGATGTTGACCCCTGCTTTCTTACCAAAATTGCGCGCCCACATGCCCGCACAATTGACGACGAACTCCGCATCGATATCGCCTTGAGCAGTTACCACGCCCGCGGCTTTTCCGTCCTTGATCTTGATGTCCAGAACCTGTGTGTTCTCGATGATGCGCGCACCGCCCATGCGAGCGCCTTTGGCCAAGGCTTGGGTCACATCCACCGGATTGACTACACCGTCCAGTGGCAGATATACACCGCCGACGATGTCGTCGATGTTCAACAGCGGCCAAAGATCCAGCGCCTGCTCAGGATTCACCACCTCGCAAGGAAAGCCGCACAATTTGGCCATTGAGGCGCCACGCTTGAGCTCGGTGAAACGCTCCTGATGGGTGGCGATGCTCAGCGAACCATTGCGAACAAAACCCGTCGCCTGTCCTGTTTCCGCTTCAAGGCCTTCATACAAACCGGCACTGTATTTGGCGAGCATGCTCATGTTGTAAGTCGCCCGCAGAGTTGGCACCAAGCCGGCCGCATGCCAGGTGGTACCGCAGGTCAGCGTCTTGCGTTCCAGCAACACGACATCTTTGATGCCCAGTTTGGTCAGGTGATAGGCAACGCTACAACCGATTACCCCACCACCGACGATGACTACGCGAGCTGAGCTCGGAATGCTATTGCTCATGTGAAACTCCAAGGCCGGTTCCCAAAGGGGCAACCAACTCGATGATTGGGTTATAAAACGACGGTTTTATTGCCGTACACCAGCACACGGTCTTCAAGATGGTTTCGAAGCCCCCGCGCCAGTACGGTCTTCTCGACGTCCTTGCCAAGCCTGACCAGGTCATCGACCGTCTGCTCATGACTGACCCGCGCAACGTCCTGCTCGATAATCGGCCCTTCATCGAGCTCTTCGGTGACGTAGTGACAGGTCGCACCGATAAGCTTCACACCGCGTCGAGAGGCTTGGTGATAAGGCTTGGCGCCAATGAATGACGGCAGGAAGCTGTGGTGGATGTTGATGACCTTGTGTCGGTATTTCTCACACAGGTTTTGAGGAAGAATTTGCATGTACCGCGCTAATACGATGCAATCGGCACGGTATTCATCAATCAGACGTTCGGTCCGGGCAAAGCCTGCTGACTTGTTGTCCTTGTCCACCGGCACGTACTCGAAAGGAATGCCGTACCACTCCACCAGGCTGCGCAAATCTTCGTGGTTTGAAATGACGCAAGCGATGTCACAGACCAAATCTCCAGTCTTCCATCGGTCCAACAAATCAGTCATACAGTGCGAGCCTTTGCTGCACATCAACACCACACGCTTGCGCTGGTCACTATCCTCCAGACGCCAGTTCATGCTCATTTCCTGAGCGAGTGGTTCAACCATGCCGCGCAACACCTCCATGTCAAAAGGCAGCGAATCGGCTCGCACTACCATACGGCTGAAGAAGCGGTTGCTTTCTTCATCGGAGAACTGAGAAGCCTCTTCAACCCAACCGCCGTGGCTGGCAAACAGCCCGGCTGTGCGCGTAATGATCCCTACACGATCAGGGCAATCGAATGCGAAGGTGTAGGTTCTCTTTGTACTCATGTCAGGCTCCTCAAGACAATGCAGCTTCAAGTGCAGGAACGGCTTCGAACAGATCGGCAACCAGGCCGTAATCGGCGATACGGAAAATCGGGGCGTCTTGATCCTTGTTGATCGCAACGATGATTTTTGAATCCTTCATACCCGCCAAATGCTGGATGGCCCCCGAAATACCCACGGCGATATACAACTGGGGCGCGACGATCTTGCCGGTCTGCCCGACTTGCATATCGTTGGAAACAAATCCTGCATCGACAGCGGCCCGGGATGCTCCAACCGCTGCGCCGAGCTTGTCGGCGACCCTTTCCAACAGTGCGAAATTTGCCCCGCTACCCATTCCACGACCACCGGAAACAATGATCTTCGCGCAGGTCAACTCAACCCGTTCACTTACACTGAAGTCGGCACTGACGAATCTGGAGAGGCCCGTTTCGTGGGCAAGTGTGAGCGCCGTGACTGCAGCGCTGGATGTCGATTTTTCTGCTGCCGCAAATGCCGTGGTGCGTACTGTCAGAACCTTCACCGGATCAGCACTTTCAACGGTCGCCAAGGCATTGCCGGCATAGAACGGACGCACGAAGCGACTGGTTGAGATGATCTCCACCACGTCGCTGATCTGGGCCACATCGAGCAATGCCGCTACGCGTGGTAACAGGTTTTTGCCATAAGCTGTCGAAGCGGCCAGCACATGGCTGTAGGCTGACGTTGTCACCAATTCAGTCACCAGCGCCGCCACATTTTCGACACCTTGGTCGGCATAAGCAGGTGCATCAGCGATCAACACCTGATTGACTCCGGTGAAGGTTGCGATTTCTTCGGCGATACGACCTGCATGCTTACCGGCGACCAGCACTTCAACCGACACGTCAAAGCGTGCAGCGGCGGTCAATGCATTCAAGGTGGCCAGCTTGAGCACGCCATCGTGGTGCTCAGCTATCAACAGAACAGCCATCAGATCACCCCCGCTTCGTTCTTCAGCTTTTGAACCAGTTCTTCTACGCTGCCCACGAGAACGCCTGCCATGCGCTCTTGCGGTGCGCTCACCTTGATGATTTTCAGCCGTGGAGCGACGTCAACGCCCAGCTCACCGCTTTCGATAACTTCCAGTGGTTTTTTCTTGGCTTTCATGATGTTGGGCAGCGATGCGTAGCGTGGCTCGTTCAAGCGCAAGTCAGCCGTTATTACGGCAGGCAGCCGAAGGCTGCGGGTTTCCAGACCACCGTCAACTTCCCGGATCACGTTGACCCATTCCCCGACCACCTTGATGTCCGAGGCGAAAGCGCCTTGAGAACTGCCCATCAAAGCCGACAACATCTGGCCGGTCTGGTTGTTGTCCCCATCAATGGACTGTTTACCCAACAGCACGATGCCGGGTAATTCACGCTTGACCACTTCGTTGAGCAATTTGGCGATGGCCAGCGGTTCAAGATCGCTCGCCGATTTGATCAGGACGGCGCGGTCCGCCCCCATGGCCAGCGCTGTACGCAGTTGTTCCTGGCAAACATCTGGCCCTACGGAAACTGCGATAACCTCACTGGCTTGTCCGCTTTCCTTTAGTTGCAACGCCGCCTCGACCGCGATCTCACAAAAGGGATTGATCGACATTTTGACGTTGCTCAACTCCACGTCAGACTCATCCGTCTTGACCCGGACCTTGACGTTAGCGTCCAGGACCCGCTTCACCGCCACCAACACCTTCATATCAACCTCCGAATAAGTCCATGACTGCTTCAGACGGATGCTATAAGCCTCAACAACCTCTTACAAACGATCTATCCAGCACTCATGAATAAGGTGTACTTATTCATATTGCTGGTGCAGCGCGCAAAAAAAACCCGGCATACGCCGGGTTAAAAGCCATCCAATCCTCTCGTTTTCACAACCCTCTCTCGCGATGTGTGAAGCGTCTGATTTCCTTACATGCTGATGTAATTAGGGCCACCGCCCCCTTCGGGAACGCGCCAAGTAATATTTTGGCTCGGATCCTTGATGTCGCAGGTCTTACAATGCAAGCAGTTTTGCGCATTGATCTGAAAACGCTTTCGCTCCGCATCCTCAACCACCTCGTACACCCCGGCCGGGCAGTAGCGCTGTGCGGGTTCGGCATAGGTCGTCAGATTGAAAGCGATCGGCAACTGCGCATCCCTGAGCATTAAATGGCAGGGCTGATCTTCTTCGTGGTTGGTGTTAGACAGATAAACTGAAGAGGTCTTGTCAAAACTCAGCACATTGTCCGGTTTGGGGTAGTCAATGGCCTTCGCTTGATCGGCACGCACCATAGTCGAGTAATCGGCACGCGTGTCACGCAGGGTCCAGGGTGTTTTCCCCTTGAGCAGGTTCAAGTCGAACCACGCATAAGCCGCGCCGATCAGGCTGCCGAAGCGATGCAATGCGGGGCCAAAATTACGTTGCTGGTGCAACTCCTCATGAATGGAGGAGTTTTTGAATCGGATCGCATAGTCTGCCAGATCCTGGCCAGCCGCATCATCAACGAGCAGGGCTTCGAAGATTGTCTCCGCGGCCAAGATTCCGGATTTCATCGCCGTGTGCGAGCCTTTGATTTTGGCGAAATTCAAGGTACCAGCGTCACAACCGATCAACAAACCTCCAGGAAAATGCATCTTGGGCAGCGACTGCAGCCCGCCTTTGGCAATCGCCCGGGCACCGTAGCTGATACGCGATCCACCCCGCAAGAATTGCTCATAGAGCGGATGGTGTTTAAGTTGCTGCAGCTCGTCGAAAGGAGAGAGGAATGGATTGCGGTAGTTGAGGTCAACGACTTGGCCGATCACGACTTGGTGATTTTCAAGGTGATACATGAAAGCGCCACCTTGGGCGCCACTCACGGTCAAGGGCCACCCGGTACTGTGAATCACCAAGCCAGGGATATGTTGCTCGGCCGGAATCTCCCAGACCTCTTTGATACCCAGACCGTAATGCTGAGGATCAGAATCAGCGTCGAGCCGATATTGATGGATCAATTGTTTGCCCAAGTGACCTCGGCAACCTTCAGCAAACACCGTCTGCTTGCCAATCAACTCGATACCTGGGGTGAAACTACCTTTTTGATTGCCGGATCGATCGACTCCCATGTCAGCAGTGACCACGCCCTTGACTCGTCCTTGCTCGTCATACAGAACATCAGCGGCGGGAAAGCCGGCAAACACATCGACTCCCAGTGCTTCAGCCTGCTGACCGAGCCAACGACAGACATTCCCCAGGCTGACAATGTAATTGCCTTCGTTGTGCATCGTCTCGGGAGCCAAGACACCCGGCACCCTGATCGACAGGCGCGACGACGACAGATAATAAATCTCGTCCGAACTGACCGGCGATTGCAGCGGTGCACCCATCTCGCGCCATTCGGGAAACAACTCGTTAAGAGCCGAAGGCTCGAACACAGCACCGGACATAATGTGCGCACCGACCTCGGCGCCCTTTTCCACCAGACACACAGAGAGCTCTCGCCCTGCTTCCAGCGCCAGTTGCCGCAGGCGAATCGCGGTGGACAACCCAGCGGGTCCGCCACCCACTACGACTACATCGAATTCCATTGCATCGCGTTGCATCACAGCCTCCAGGCATTGAATCGTGCCTCTGGAGCCCATGCTACGAGCGCCTCTGACGTCGCAACAAACGATGTATCCATGACTGATTAATAAGCGGAGCTAATTCGTTACCGAAGTTCAGATTCCAGCCACGTACAAAATGCCTGGGCTGCTCCCGACAGGGGTTTGCTAAGTGGCTTGAGCAAATAGAACCCCGCCAGGCTCTCGATGCTCTGGTTCAGCGGAGAAACAAGTTGACCGCGAAGCCTGGACTTCTCGACCAGTTCCTCGTTGAGCAAGCACACACCCGCGTTTTCGATCGCCATGCTGGCGGCAATGGCATAGCTGTCTACATAGAACCGCTGGTAGTTCTCCGCCTCGCCCTGGGGATGCGAGGCCAGCCAATCGCTCCAACCGTTGGGCGTACCCAATACATCGATAAGCGCCAGGCTCAGCAGGCCGCCCGCGCTGCGCAGCTTGGCCGCAACATCCAGTGAGCAGTAGGGCCGCAATTCGGTGGAAAGCAATTGCTGGACATCATATTGCTGCCAGTGTCCGGAGCCGTAGCGTATCTCAAGCTCTGCGCTACTCGGCGGCGCATCGGCTTCCCAGTTCACGCCATACATGCGCAGTGAGATTTGCGGATACAACTCGGCAAATCGCTCCATTCGCGGTGCTAGCCAGAGCTGCGCGAAGGAGTTGTTCACGCTGATCTCAAGAACGCCCTGCGCCACTGAGCTGAAGATATTGTTCATACCCTGATGCATGTGCCATAGGCCTTCTCGAACCACCGCCAGATACGCTCGGCCCGATACGGTCAGTTGAATCGAACGGGTCTGACGCTGAAAAAGCGGCTTGCCGAGTTTGTGCTCCAGCAACTTGATCTGTTGGCTGACTGCCGACTGACTCATGTTCAACTCGATGGCCGCCGCGGAAAAGCTCAAATGACGACCTACCGACTCAAACGTTCGCAGCCAGTTCAACTGAAGGTTAGTCAACGACACGGACAATCTCCCATAAGCCCTACTTATAAATATAGACCGTATACATCGTTTGTAGCGACTACTCAACCACCTTAGCATCACCGCACCTGCCCTGAACGCCAGCGAAGTTGTTTTCCAACCATCCTCTCAAAGGATGGGTTACCTCTACGGAGGAACTAGCGGCTCTGGAAGGAGAACTTGCCGTGCAGATATTCAGTGAAACATATCCGGCAAAGATGATTCGCGGCTGTCTGTATGACTCAAAGGGCAACGCCCTGAAGGCTCGAATGCCGTTTTTTCTGACCGCTGACAGGATAGGACAAGATGAAGATGACTCAACTATTGGATCAAACCCTAAGCCCCCAGGCCGACATTATCGACGGCAAGAGTTTCGCCGAAACGCTGCACAAATCAGTTGCCATAGGTGCGCGGACGTTTCGCGAAAAACGCGGCAGAGCACCTGGCCTTGCTGTGGTACTGGTCGGTCAGGATCCTGCCAGCCAGGTCTATGTCAAAACGAAAATGAAAAAAGCCTTGGAATCCGGTATCGACTCATTTCCACACTTGCTTGACAGCGCGACATCGCAAGCTGAGCTACTGCAACTGATCGACAAACTGAACAATGATCGCTACGTCCACGGGATCCTGGTGCAGTTGCCATTACCCGCCCACATCGATGAATCCAAAGTCATTACCGCGATCGATCCAGCAAAGGACGTCGATGGTTTTCACCCAATTAACGTTGGACTGCTAGGCCAGGGCAAAGCGTCCCTCATTCCATGCACACCGCTGGGTTGCTTGATGATGTTAAGGGACCATTTGGGTAATTTGAGCGGAAAAAAAGCGGTCATCGTGGGCAGGTCGAACATTGTCGGCAAGCCGATGGCCAATCTGCTTCTCCAGGAAAACTGCACCGTGACGATCGTGCACTCCAGAACCGAGGACCTGAATAGCGAATGCCGTCAGGCTGATATTTTGATCGTTGCCATGGGTAAGGCGGAGTTCATCAGTGCCGAGGCCATTAAGCCGGGTGCCATCGTGATCGATGTGGGTATCAACCGTGTTGAAAAGGATGGGCGCTCAGTACTTGTTGGCGACGTCGATTTCGAGTCGGTCAGCCCCGTCGCAGCGGCCATTACGCCTGTACCTGGTGGCGTCGGCCCGATGACGGTGGCATGTCTGATGCGTAACACGCTGGTTGCGGCTGAAGCCATCGAAAGCGACAGGGCCGACCGCTATCGAAGTGCGTAGGTTGAAAAGCATGTGGCTTGTGCTAGCGGCACAAGCAGCGAAGCGTTTAACAAAACTTACTGGCTGGTTGACCCCCGCAGTGCAGTGGCCTCGGCCTCTCTCTTCAAGCAGCTTTGACCTTAATTTCGAGGACCGACGATGACGAGTATCGAACATTTTATCAATGGCGAATCTTTCGTCGATGACGCCCGCACCAGTGACGTCTTCAATCCCGCCACTGGTCAGGCGATCCACAAACTTGGCTTGGCCTCCCGCGCCACGGTTCAACACGCAATAGATGCGGCCAAAGCTGCGTTCCCGGCGTGGCGCAACACCCCACCGGCCAAGCGTGCCCAAGTCATGTTTCGGTTCAAACAATTGCTGGAGGCCAACGAGCAACGCATAGCCCTTCTGATCAGCAAAGAGCATGGCAAAACGATCGAAGACGCCGTGGGTGAACTCAAGCGTGGCATCGAAAACGTTGAGTTTGCCTCGGCCGCGCCGGTTATCTTAAAGGGCGAATACAGCCGCAATGTCGGCCCCAATATTGACGCCTGGAGCGATCTGCAACCCATAGGTGTCGTTGCCGGTATTACTCCGTTCAATTTCCCGGCCATGGTGCCGCTGTGGATGTATCCACTGGCCATTGTCTGTGGCAACACCTTCATTCTCAAACCGTCCGAACGCGATCCAAGTTCTACGCTATTGATCGCTCAATTGTTGCATGAAGCTGGTTTGCCAAAAGGCGTACTCAATGTGGTGCATGGCGACAAGGAGGCGGTCGATGCACTTATCGAAGCACCGGAGGTCAAGGCATTGAGCTTCGTCGGCTCGACGCCGATCGCGGAATATATTTACTCCGAAGGCACCAAACGTGGCAAACGCGTGCAGGCTTTGGGTGGTGCAAAAAACCACGCCGTGTTGATGCCCGACGCAGACCTGAATAATGCTGTAAACGCGCTGATGGGCGCTGCCTATGGCTCATGTGGTGAACGCTGCATGGCAATCTCTGTCGCTGTGTGTGTCGGGGACCAGGTAGCCGATGCGCTTATCGCCAAGCTGGAGCCACAAGTGAAAGCATTGAAGATCGGTGCGGGTTCCTCATGTGGACTTGACATGGGCCCTCTGGTAACTGCTGCTGCTCGGGACAAAGTGGTCAGCTACATTGACGATGGTTTGACTTCAGGAGCGAAACTGGTGGTCGATGGTCGCGGCTATCGTGTCCCAGGCCACGAAGATGGGTATTTTCTCGGTGGTACGCTATTCGACAACGTCACCCCAGACATGCGTATCTACAAAGAAGAAATTTTCGGCCCGGTACTGTGCGTCGTGCGAGTTAGCAGCCTGGAGGCCGCCATGCAGCTAATTAACAGCCACGAGTATGGAAACGGCACATGCATTTTCACTCGCGATGGTGAAGCTGCTCGTCTGTTCTGCGATGAAATTGAAGTGGGCATGGTGGGCATCAACGTACCGCTGCCAGTGCCGGTCAGCTATCACAGCTTCGGTGGCTGGAAACGGTCTCTATTCGGCGACTTGCATGCCTACGGTCCGGATGGTGTTCGATTCTACACCCGCAAGAAAGCCATCACTCAACGCTGGCCAAAGCGCGCAAACCATGAAGCCGCACAGTTTGCCTTCCCGAGCAATAGCTAGGGGTAATGCGTTTGAGCGGCGTTGCCATCAACTCTTCTGTCGGGAAAGAAGATCGAAGCGCTGCTCCCACCGTAGAGGTTTTACGGTTGACGCGGCCCCCTGGGAACGGGGCTCGTGTTCGTCATTACTGAGCTTTCGTCGATAGCCTTGGTCGGGCTTGAGACCTGGCCGCTTGCACACTGGCGGCCTTCTTTTTTCAGCGCGGCAATAAATGGCGCAGGCTTACGTATTCAAAAAGACATAGCCAAGAAACCCCGCTGGCACTCTGCACACAGCCGATGGCCCGCTCGCAACGCAACTTGGCTATTAAAAACAAGGGTATGAGCTGAGCGGCAGACAAGCCAGGCCCTTCATCAGTGACTATCCTGAAACAAACGAACTAGACTCTAGTGATGAGCAAGTGCTGCCCGATACGATGGAGATCTCGTTCTCAGAACCTCCATCGCACCCGACAGTCATCCGTTAGCTGAAAGTGCGATGTGGGTCGATGACAAATTTTTTGGGCACTCCGGCATCAAATTCACCATACCCTGCCGGCGCCTGATCCAGACTGATCACCTGCACGCCCACCACCTCAGCGATATTGATACGGTCCCACATGATCGCCTGCATGAGCGCGCGATTGTACTTCATTACCGGAGTCTGGCCGGTGTGGAAGCTGTGGGATTTCGCCCAGCCGAGGCCAAAGCGAACGCTTAGGGCGCCAATTTTTGCGGCAGCATCCACCGCTCCCGGGTCTTCGGTAACGTAAAGACCTGGAATACCAATTTTGCCAGCCACTCTAACCACGCCCATCAACGAATTGAGTACAGTGGCCGGTGCCTCATGTTTCACGCCGTCATGACCATGACCGCGCGCTTCGAAGCCCACTGCGTCGACCGCGCAATCGACTTCCGGCTCGCCGAGCAATGCAGCAATCTGCTCGTGCAGCGGAGTGTCCAGCGACAGGTCAGCGATTTCAAAACCCTGTGACTTCGCGTGTGCCAGACGCACAGTGTTGACGTCACCGACGATGACCACGGCCGCGCCCAGCAATCGAGCAGACGCGGCTGCGGCCAGACCGACCGGCCCGGCGCCAGCGATGTATACCGTGCTGCCAGGACCGACGCCGGCTGTCACTGCGCCGTGAAATCCGGTCGGCAGGATATCGGAGAGACAGGTCAAGTCGCGGATTTTTTCCATGGCGCGGTCCCGATCCGGCAACTTCAACAGGTTGAAGTCAGCGTACGGCACCATCGCATATTCGGCCTGGCCACCTGTCCAGTCGCCCATGTCGACATACCCGTAGGCACCGCCCGGACGGGCCGGGTTTACGCTCAGGCATACGCCAGTATGCATTTCCTTACAGGATCGGCAGCGCCCGCAGGCGACGTTAAACGGCACCGACACCAGATCGCCGATCTTCAGGTTTTCCACGTCGCTGCCCTTTTCGATCACTTCGCCGGTAATTTCGTGACCGAGTACCAGACCGACCTGGGCGGTGGTACGTCCACGGACCATGTGCTGATCAGAACCACAGATGTTGGTTGAGATAACCTTGAGTATGACGCCGTGTTCGATCTTCTTGCCGCGTGGGTCCTGCATTTTGGGGTAGTCGATATTGCGCACCTCGACCTTGCCAGCGCCCAGGTAAACTACCCCTCTATTATTTGCAGTCATGTTTTTTCTCCGCGTCAATTATGCTCACAGGTATCTGTGAGCTGTTGTTCCAATTCGCTCGCCAGTGAAGGCCCTTAATCAGGTGCATTGGGTTGCCTGTGGGCACGGAGTTAAGCGTGGCCGTGCGACCACTGTCGACCGTCCAGAAGAGGTGTTGGTTTGAGGGGGCAAAACACTCACTGAATTCAGGTATGCATCAATCCCCATAAAGCCAGTAGTGGTCTCGCGCCAGACTGCACCGTGTGAACGATGGATTGCGGGTTGTAAACCACCCCACCTGGCCCAGGCCTAAACCAACCGCAGCCCTCTTGGTACCACTCCCCCTCTGAGAGCACGAGGTAAAACTCTCTGGGAGGATGATTGTGAAAGGGGTAACGGACGCCGGGCGCCATGACCATCAGCCCCAGCGTTATTGCGTCACACTGAATCCTGCTTCCTTTGCCAATGACCAACGCGTGCCGGTGCCTATCCACAAAGTGAACGTCTTCATTCAAGGCAGCATGGCGCTTGATCCACTCCGCATCCGGTAACAGCCTTTCGATGCATTCCACCAGAGCACCGTTGACCAGCGAAGAGGCTTTTGCATCCACCAGGCTTTGCATCAGCCAGTCGTGAATACACTGATCGTCTTCGATCTGCACCTGAATATCGGCATTGATTGACAGTTGCGCGGCCTGAACAGATCGACGGCTCGCGGAGATTTCATGCGCCCAGTCTTGTCCTCGATAGGACCCGAGATTTTCAGCAACCTGAACCAACAGTTGTTGAGCATGTTCAAGTTGCACCGCTTGTTGCCAAAGCGATTCAGAGAAAGCCATGCAAACCTCCGTACTCGGTGTCTTGAGAAGCAGGTAACGGCGTCGACGATCAGAGATCGATAACCAGGTCAGACGTTGGCCTACTGCAACAAAGCAGCCGAAATCCTTTATCAACTTCCCTCTGGCGGATGCCTCCATTAGCGTTCATGTCAACAGAGCCCTCCAGTACTGCGGTTTTGCATGTACCACAAATACCCTGGCTGCATGAGCTGGGAACCACCGCTCCAGCGCGCCTGGCTGCGGAAAGGATCGTTTCGCCGCTACTCATCTGAAAGGTTTTACCTGACTTTGCCAGCGTTATAGTAAACGCACCGTTTGACGCAGCTGCGGGCACTACCACCGGACTTGATGGATCACCCAGGTCGAAGCTTTCCTGGTGATAATGCTCCATGTCGAAGCCTGCCCCAGCGAGCAGTGCTTGCACGGCGTCCATGTAGCCTTTCGGCCCGCAAGTGAAGACCTCGCGCTCCAGAAAGTCAGGCACAGAGCGACTAAGGATCTCAAGGGTAAGACGTCCGACAGGACCACTCCACTCGGGCTCAGAATCAGTCGTTTCGCAAACCGCAAGCACTCGAAGACTGGGTTTGAGCGCCTGGAGCAAGTGAAGCTCTTGTCTGAAGACGATATCGACCGGAGACCGAGCACTGTGAACGAAGGCAATATCGACATCGGCCGCAAGATCGTGACTTGCGCGAGTCATCGACATCAAAGGTGTAACCCCCGATCCGGCCGAGAGATACAACAACTTGCGGGCGTCGCTGCAGGTCGAAGTAAAGGCTCCAGCAGGGCCGTATGCAATCAGTTGATCACCCGCATGCAAGTTTTCGTGCAACCAGTTCGAGACCAATCCGCCAGGTACCCGCTTTACCGTAATCGAAAAGGTGAACGGCCGTGCTGGTGAGGATGAAAGCGTGTAACAGCGTGAAATTGCCTGCCCATTGATAGTCGGCACAATCGTGATGAACTGCCCCGGCTCGAAAGCCAGTGCCTGGAACTCATCGCTGTGAAAGGTGAAGGTCTTCACATCGTGGGTTTCATCCCTGACATCACAACATTTCAGGCTTTTCGGTTCACCACTGCTCCAACCGGTATCGAACGATGACCATACTTCGACGTCATTGAAACGTAGCTTTTCCACCGGCACAGGGACTTTTAGACAGGTGCTCATCGAACCTCTCCCGTTCAAGCACTATGCGCAATGAGACGTGCGGTGTACCAGCGAGTGAACTGGTGTACGTAAGCCTCAACGAGATGCGAAAACGGGCCCGGTATGTAAGCCGGATCCTGGGTGCCGCTGTAGGTAATTTTGACCAGACCGGCATCCTGCTGATTGGTTGCGATCCACACTTCGGTCAAGCGTTGCAGATCGTAATCCTTACCTTCAACGGCGTCTTTGTGCACGAGCCACTTGGATCGCACGAGTGTTTTGCCAGGCGACAGCGGGATCAACCACGAAATAACGGCATGGTCGCTCATCACATGGGTCCACGAGTTATGCGTCCAGAAGTGAGTATCCCCCAGATCCGGGCGGGTCAGTTCACCGAACAGTTTCGTGCAGGCGACGCGGGTGTCTAGAGTCTGCGATTCGCCATGACCGGAGATCACCAACCGTTGTGCACGGAATTGAGTGACAGCGTCCTCATCCAGATACTCGATGGCGTCACAGACCAGGCCTTCTCTTTCCCAGCTTTCTTTGGCGATTACGCTTTTCGCCTTGTGGGCTTCCAGTACACGAAGTGATTCCTCGGTCATGCCTTCAGTACTACCGGCAAAGTCTTCAGGCAGAAATGAGACATTGAGCTCTGGATGGCCCGCCGCGCAGTGATAGCACTCGCGATTGTTCTCGATCACCAGCTTCCAGTTACCCTCCTCGATGATCTCCGTTTCATAGGCGATCTTGGTGTTGGTCAAGTCGTAGGGGGCAAAACGCGGCGCCATGTTGTCTACCAGATAATCGATATCGGCTGGCGGTTCATCGCTGAGGCAGGCCAGAATATGTGCACCCACGACACGACAGGCTACAGGGATGAGACTGCGGCATGTGGGGTCAAAGTCCTTCCCCATGTCACGCGTGTGCTTGAGAGACCCGTCGAGGTCGTAGGTCCATTGATGATACGGGCACACCAGCATCCCAACGGTAGAAAGGCCCGCTTCCTTGAGGCGGGCACCGCGATGTCGGCAGACATTGCGAAATGCCCTGACCTGTTCGTCATCATCTCTCACAAGAATGATTGATGACTTTCCAATGTCGACGGTGGATACATCACCGGGTTCGGGGATTTCGGTGGTGACACCCACAACGATCCAGTGTTTGTGGAAAAATATTTCCAAATCATTCTCAAATATATCTTCACGACCAAATACCGCGCCATCCAAGGCGCTCCACTGAGCACGCGCCTTTACAATTTCAAGATGGCTTTTTTGTTTTAAGTTATTCATAGACACCTCACGAGCAGGCTTTATTGCCTACGATGCGTGACAGTATCTGAACAGCTATAAACATCGGTCAATGCGGTTTATTTTCAAGTCATCATGACTCAAAGTTATGAGTCATTGACTACCCTGGCAAGGCTCAATGTCGTCGGCGCGCAGGCAATCGATCAACTTGTCAATGACCGGCGTTTTGGGTCGCCCAGCAGCGAGAAAGATGTAGTAAGCATCACTAGGTACAATGGCGTGACTGGATACACGAACGAGCCGACCGGACGCCAGGTGGTTTTCCAGCAGCCGCCCCCAACCCAATGCAATTCCGTGCCCCTGGACTGCAGCTAGAATTGCGTCGCCATACATCGCGCAACGCAAGCTGAACGCAAGCTTGGGCGGTGTATACGCCAGGGCGCGAAACCAGGTATTCCATGTCATCCAACCCTCAAGCGTCGCGTCCGTGTCAATGAGCTGATTATGGGCAAGCTCCTCCAGTGAAGTCGGTGGACAATGCCGAGCCAACCACGATGGCGAACATACCGGGAAAATCTCCTCATCGAACAGAAAAACTGCTGTGCCGTCATCCCATTTGCCGTGACCGAAGCGGACCGAAAGGTCGGCATCACGATCCGAGGGTGCCGTAAGCCGCAAACGGAGTTTCGGCAACTGCTCTCTCAGAAGATGTAAACGCGGCATGATTCGCAGGTTTGAGAAATCAGCAGTGCTGGCCAGCGCGATAGCTTCCTCGCCTTGCCCTTCCGCATATTTGTCGAACACGCCTGCAATGCGCTGCATAGATTCTGACATCGCGTCGTAGAGAGCATTGCCTTCTGTCGTTAATTGATTGGAGCGGTGCAGGCGATAGAACAGCTGCGCACCGAAAGTATCTTCAAGGAACTTAACATGTTTACTTACCGCCGCTTGGGTGACGCCAAGCTCTTGTGCCGCGATAGTGAAACTGCCGTTTCGTGCGACCGCCTCAAACGCCACAAGCGCGTTCATCGACGGGATGATCCGGCGATACCCCTTGTGTTGTCGAGTTTTCAACGGCTGATTCATTTTGTTTCCCACTGACATTATGCAAACCGGCGCCTACAATCAGCCGGAGCCGGTAACGCGGGCTTCTTTGGAGGTGCCTACCGGAAAGTACAGACCAGATCAGCTCGAGACTCGACGTGTATTGGATGCCATGGTCTTGAGATCACCTTCCGTTTGCTTGGTTTAGAAACCAAACTTTCATTTTTTCCGTGTGATGGACCAAGACGAAGCCACATGACCTCGTCTTGCAGGTAACTACACAGGTCAGTAAGAGATTCCACGGAATCTAACTCACCCCATCCAAGCTATCACCTTGCCACTCCGTTTGAGGATGACATCCAACCGTGGGCTATCGATACCCTACAGCCCACGAATCACCTCTTACAAAGCAGGATTACGCTCGGACGCTGTCACTTCCCGGACATAACAGCCCATTGATTGATCAGCTTGGTGTTGGCGTCCCACCATTTCTGTACTGCTTGTTCCATGTTCATCCCACCATTAATAGACATGTTGATGGCCGTGATGTCGTCGATCGGTACAAATACACTTGCGATAGCTTCCCGGGCCCGAGAGTTATCGTTGGAAAAGCCCTTCTTGGCAATCCAGTAATAGCTTTGCGGCGCAGGGAATACACCTTTTGGATCGTCCAGGTAGCGGACCTTGAACTTCATGTCCATCCAAGACGGCTGCCACAGCATAGTAACAATGGGGGCCTTGCGCTCAATGGCTGATTGCAGTTGGGCAGTCATGGCGGCGGTACTACCGTCAACTAGCGTGTACTGCAAGTTGTACTGTTTAATGGCGTCAGCGGTTTGTTGCATGATACCGGCACCCGATTCGATACCGATGATTTTCCCACCGACCTGATCTTTGATTGAGTTCAACTCATCAATTGACTTGATCGGCATGTAGTCGGGTACCACTATCCCTTGGTGCAAACCATGGGAAGCAACTGACACCTTTTCGAGACGCTGGTAGTTTTTCTTCCAATAGTCAGCGGTAATGTTATTGATGTGCGAAACCATCAGGTCGACATCCCCCCTCGCGAGCGCAGCGAAGCCAATTCCCCAATCCGGAAAGGTAGTCAACTCGACAGTAAACCCTTGTTTTTCTAAAAACTTTTGGGTGATCTCGGAGATCGGCATAACATCTTCCCAAGGAAGCGTACCGATCTTGATAGTTGTTTTTTCCGCCGCATGGCTAAAGGCAGCGAACAAACACATCAGTGAAACGGCCAGGACCTTCAACAGCTTATGCATAGTTTGACCCTTCTTTTGTGCATGAAATATCAGCGCAGAATCTTCTGCAGCTATTGGTTTCGATACAGCGTCGCTATCCCTACCTGCTCCAGGTCGGGCCACGTCCCTGTGTGTGGCTGTCCCCTACAACTCGGGACACCCTGGCGAATCGAATGGACTTCGCCAGAATCACGGTTCGTGCACATCCAGACTCAATTACTGCCTGATATTGCTCCTTGAGGGTGCATTCACTTCATCCATGGCGAGCTGGGCATGCGCGGTCAGCGGCAAGGGATGCGAAAGGCCACAGCCCTCGCTCTCTGCCCCACTTATTTCAAAACAAGGTTGGCCGAATTCGAAATTCAGGCGCCTGAGAAATGTTTCGTGCAAGGTTGTACACAAAGCACGTAAAGACAGGATGAAGTTTTTCGCTATCGTCACTTGGCACGCTCTTTTTTTGTTATTGGAATTAAGCCATACACAAAACACTTATCAGACGGACACAAACTGTATGAAGATTCGATTGATGTCGTTTGCATCACTTGAATACATGGAGCATTAAGCCTTTTCCACGCTGTACTTATACTCACAGGAAGCGACAAATCTTCGATATTGCTCAGTACTTATCGCTAGCGCTTCATCGCTCAGACTCTCCAGCCCACTCAGAAAGAAGCCAGGTTGATAGATCATCTCAACTCGGAAGGCCAGCACCTCGAACGGGCTGGTCAACTCGTCAAGCGTGCGACCATAGCGGCCGCCTTTTTGATAATCAGAGGCCTTGGAATAAGTCGAGACGGCAATGCACAAGGTTTTGCCTGCAACCGCCCTGCCACCGCCATAGGCCCAGCCAGCGGCGAAGACATCGTCGATCCACTGCTTGAGCAATGGCGTGCAGTTGTACCAGTGCATCGGAAACTGCAAGACGATGCGATCATGGGCCTCAATCAATTGCTGCTCGGCAACGATGTCGATTTCGCCACTTGGGTATCGCCCATACAGATCAATCACCGTCACACCCGCGAGGCTTTCGATGGCCTTGCACCAAGTGGCGTTGATACGTGAGCTGGACAAGTCCGGGTGCGCCACGACTACCAATGTGTTCGCCAAAACTGACCTCCTCGTGCCCAACGATCGCCGAACTTTTCAACCTGGATAATGGCAATGGCCGCGTCGCGACCACCGCGTGGTAAAACTTACTTGATATACCAACCCCAAGGATCCCGACTCACATAGGCGGTGACCTGCTTGGTTTCGAGGTAATTATCCAAGCCCCATTTGCCGAGCTCACGACCGATGCCGGATTGCTTGTAGCCTCCCCATGGCGCTTCGGTGAAGGTCGGCTGAGAGCAGTTGATCCAGATAATGCCCGCACGCAACGCCGCTGAAACCCGATCAGCGCGGGCGTCATCTTTTGTCATCACCGCAGCAGCCAGGCCGTAACGGCTATCATTGGCCAGACTCAACGCTTCGCTTTCAGTGGAGAAACGACGAACGCAGACCACCGGGCCGAAGATCTCTTCCTTCCAGGCATGGCTGTCCAGCGGCACCTCGGTGAGGATGGTCGGTTGGAAGAAATACCCTTGACGTAGCTCCTCGGGCCTACGGCCGCCAGCAACCAGTTGCGCCCCATCCTCCTGAGCACGCGCCACGGCAGCAATGACCTGTTCATGCTGCTGTTTAGACACCAACGGCCCGAGAAGGATGCCGTCCTCCATACCATCACCTATGGTGATCTTGTTGGCTTCCTCAATCAGACGCGCCAGCAGCTTGTCGTAAACGCCATCCTGCAACAGCACTCTTGATGTGGCTGAGCAGACCTGACCCTGGTTCCAGAAAATACCAAACATGATCCATTCGACGGCACCCTCGATGTCGGCATCGTCAAATACAATCAGTGGCGACTTGCCCCCAAGCTCAAGGCTTATGCGTTTGATGTCCTTCGCAGCCTCGGTCATGATGTGCGCCCCGATACGGCCCGATCCCGTGAACGCCAACTTATCCACCAGCGGATGACTGACCAGCGCCTGACCGGCTTCACCGCCAAGACCCGTCACGATATTCAGGACGCCCGCCGGCAACCCTGCTTCCTGTGCAATCGCCGCGAGTTCCAATGCGGTCAATGAAGTGTTTTCTGCGGGTTTGAGCACAATGCTACAACCCGCTGCCAGAGCGGGAGCGACCTTCCAGGATGCCATCAATAGCGGGTAGTTCCATGGGATGATCGCGCCTACTACGCCCACCGCTTCCCTACGCACCTTGGTCCGGAAACGGTCATCGGAAATAGCAATATCTACATCATTGGAATCGTCGAGTTGCTCGGCAAGGCCCGCGTAGTACTCAAAGCAACCCGCCGCGTCACCAATGTCCCAGCGCGCTTCAGGCAACGGTTTGCCATTGTCGAGAACTTCCAGACGTGCCAAATCCTCGGATCGCTCGCGGATCAGTTCAGCAATGCCTCGCAGATAGGCGCCACGCTGGGCACCTGTCGTGTTTGGCCAGCCATCCTTGTCAAATGCTCGACGGGCCGCACAGACAGCCAGGTCGATATCCTCAGCGGTGCCTTGGGGGATGGCATGAATGACTTGCTCGGTAGACGGATTGATAACGTCCAGGCTGCCTTTTTTGACCGGGTCAGTCCATTGGCCGTCAATGTAGAGTTGAGTACGCATGCTTTCTCCAGAACTTTATGTGTATGGGCAACCGCCGCTACTTCGAGCCAGCAATGATCAATGCTTGAGAAACCGTGCAGGAACGGTCCCGCGGCATACCCGGTCAATGATCAGCGCCAGGATTACGATGGCAAGGCTCGCGCGTACACCTAAGCCAAACTCCATGCGGCTAAGTCCTCGCGTCACCTCGGAACCGAGTCCGCCTGCGCCTACCAGCCCGGCCAAAACCACCATCCCCAGCGACAACAGAACGCACTGGTTGACGCCTACTAGCAAAGTCGGCAATGCAGAGGGAAGTTCGATTTTCCACAAAACTTCCCGTGGGCTTGCGCCGATCGCGGCGCCAAGCTCAAGTCGATTTTCGGGGATTTGACTCATCGCCAAGATGGTCAGGCGAATCATTGGCGGGATACCGAAGATGATGGTGGCCAGCAAGGCAGGGACCGCGCCCAGGCCAAACAGCACTACTGCGGGCACCAGATAGACCCATGGCGGCATGGTCTGCATGACATCGAGAATCGGTCGCGAGAAAATTTTCAGTCGTTCGCTGCGCGACAACAGGACACCTAAAATGATGCCGATCGACAACGAAAATGTCACAGCGATAATGATAAGCGCAATGGTATGCACCGCAGGAGGCCACATCCCCAGAATCAAGCAGCAGCCGAGACCAATAAGGGTCATCAGCCCTACCCGCCAACCCGCAACCAACACGCAGATTAAAGAAAGACAGCCAATGACTACCTCCGGCGAACCCAATGAGAGCAGCGCGACAATGCCGCCAATCAGCACATCAAAGAAATGCGCAATAGCGCTGAACACGTCATGGAAATTGCTGTTCAGGTAGCTGAGAAATGGCGCGACTATCGAGCCAGGGGAGACGCTTGAGTCCATCACAATGCTCCTCTTTCGGTAGTGCATACAGCCTGGGATATTCGGTCGAGAATGATCGTCAGGACCACGATGGCGATACCGGCATTGACGGCCAGATCAATCTTCAAAGTTCGCACAGCCTCATAAATGGTCTGGCCCAAGCCGCCGGATCCTGCGATGCCTGCGATGACCACCATGCCAAAACTCAACATCAAACTCTGGTTGATACCCGCCAAGATCGAAGGGATCGCGAATGGCAGTCGAATCTTCAAAACCTGCGAAACGGGTTGCATGCCCACGGCAGAGCCAAGCTCACAATATTGCGGGGGCGTCATGAAGATACCGTGTGCGGTAAGACGCAAAGCGGGCGGAATCGCAACCAGACAAGTCGCCCAGATTGCCGTCGCCGGTCCATACCCGAGTAAGGCGATACCGGGTAGCAAGAAGATGTACGGTGGCATGGTCTGGATGAAGTCCAGCACTAGCTCGGCACTGTGCTTGCATTTTGCCGACAACCCCACCAACACGCCCAGCGGGATGGCAATCAAAAGTGCCAGCAATGTTGAACTGAACACCAAGGTGAGCGTGGCAATGGTTTCGGTCCACAAGCCCATGGCATGACACAACCAGAGGCCAGCGGCGGCGGCAATGGCAAATAACACACCATTCACCCTCCAGCCAACCAGCGCCACGATCAGGACCACTACCCACCAGGGCGCGAACATCAGCAGGATATTAAAAGCGCCATAGGCAGCTTCCATACCCGTGCTGATCGCTGCGAAAAACCCAGACGCCTCGTCGATCAGCCACGCCAGAGACGTATCGACGACCGCGTCGAATGTCTCGATGATTGTATTCATACTCTCCTCCCATAACCCGTTCCTGGCTTCATGACTCAAGCCAGATCGAGGCCGCGAACGGCCCTGAGCAATGTTTCACGGCAAACGGTGCCGACTATCTGGCCATCCTGCTTAATGGCTACTATGTCTTCACGTTTACCAACGGCTACATCGATCAGCGTCTCGAGATCGGCATCAATGTCGACGCTGACCAGCGCGTCCAGCGAACGCCCGCCAAACTGCGAGAGGTCCTGACTGTCGATACGCTTGAGCATTGAGCGCGCCTTAAGCAGCTTCAGCCGAGAGATACCTTCCATAAAACTGGCGACGTACTCGTCAGCAGGGTTGAGCACTACTTCTTCAGGGGTACCGATCTGGATCATCCGGCCCTCTTTCATGATTGCGATGCGATCACCGATACGGATGGCTTCATCGATATCATGAGTAATGAAAATAGTGGTTTTACGCAGCTCAGAGGAGAGCTTTTTGAATTCGATCTGCAGTTGCTTTCGGATTAATGGGTCTAGCGCGCTGAACGGTTCGTCCATTAGCAACACATCCGGATCGGCTACCAAAGCTCGAGCGATTCCTACCCGTTGCTGCATGCCTCCGGATAATTCTTGGGGGTATCGATTGGCCCAGTTGCCCAGACCAACCTTGTCCAGTGCCTCCTGGCTTTTCCGTACGCCATCAGATTTGTTGATGCCTTGTACCTCAAGGGGCAGCATCACGTTCTCCAACACTGTGCGATAAGGCAATAGAGCAACGTTCTGAAATACCATTCCCATTTTGCGGGAACGCAGATTTCTCAGGTCCCCAGATGCCATCTTGCAGATGTCTTGCCCGTGGATGAGTACTTCGCCACAGGTAGGGGCGATCAGCCGGTTGAAATGCCGGATCAATGTCGATTTTCCGCTACCGGACAAGCCGATGATGCAAAACGTCTCTCCCTGCTGCACGGTAAAGGTCGCATCCGCGACCGCCACGACTGAGCCGTGTTGCTTCAGTAACGCATCCTTGCCTTCGGTAAAGCGCTTCGCAGCGTCGATTGCCACGGAGCTCTGATTGCCAAATATTTTCCAAACGCCGCGACACTCCACGATTGGGGCTGCGACTGCTTGAGTAGGTTGAGTAATCATGTTCATAGGCCTATCCGGAAGCTGATTATTGTTTTTCGGCCGAGCGCCTTCAGGTTACGCCAACCGGGCATAGTCTATTGCCTGACATCTGCGCCCACTTCCCGGCGAGCTCCCCGTCCTTCCACCAGGTATCAATCGCCCGTTTCTTTTTACCGACAAACAAGAGGGCCTGGGGTGTCGTCCCAGACCATCGTGTCGACTCAAGTGACTGTCTCCTCATTGACGCTCATGAGGCTGACTAACCGCAGAAAATCTGTACTGCAAACAATCCTTAGAAGACTCAGAAAAGCGATCTATGAATGACTGCAAGGAGCCGATTTTCAGTTTTTCAGCGTTTCGAATCAGCCTTGGAGAAGCGGCTGAAGAGCGGCTTCGAGTACGGTGGCTTCCTGTTCGGTAATGCGCCGTTGCGGCTTGCGCAAATTGCCAGTGCCGAAGCCGCGCAGGTGAGCAGCGTACAGCACAGCCGGGATGTAGTTGGTGGTCTGAACCAGCAGTAACGACGGCAGCATACGATTCCACAGAGCCAATGCGTCGTCGTAGCGCTTTTCCTGAACCAGGTTATACAGGTCCACCGATTCGCGCGGCATGTAGTTGGCAGCGCCCCAGATGGCACCCTTTGTGCCCGCCAGGAAGGCGTACAACGTGATGGTGTCGGAGCCGTTCAATACCCCGCCCCCACTTTGAATGTACTGCTGCTGAACGGTGAAATCGCCGCCGCTATCTTTTATGTAGTTAAAATTTTTCAACTGCTGTAGACGGGCCAATAGCTGCGGAGAAATCGAGATCTGAGTAGCGTAGGGAATGTTGTAGCCAATAATGTCGATATTTACGGCTGCGTCGATCTCGCGATAAAACTCGAACAGACCATCCTCATCGGTCGGACCTTCCAGGTACGGCGGCAGAATCATGAGCGCATCGGCGCCTATGCTCTCGGCATGTTGGGATCGACGCACGACTTCATCAATGTTTAATGCCGAGGTCTGGCAGATGACGTTGACACGCCCGTTGATGCGTTTGATGCCCACTTCGTACAGTTTGTTGCATTCGGCTTCGGTCAAATAGGGGTGTTGACCGGTACCTGCACCGAGTACCAGACCATGTACACCCGCCTCGATGTATTGGTCGATGAGATTCTCGAACGCGGTGTAATCGATCTCGCCGCGGTCGTTGAAAGTGGTTTGCATCGCAAGGTTGATGCCGGCCAGATTTGCCATTGCAAGTCTCCTGTTTTTAGATTTCTTGTCCAGCTTCTTTGAATCGACGTCCGGTGACGAACTTCACACCCAACGACGTAATGATTTCCGGATAGGCTCGTGAGGGAGCCTTACGGCGCTTGAGGATTTCGATGGTAGTGGAGTTCATGCCTGAGGCTAATTCGGCCAAAGCCTTCCCGAATGCAGTGCCACGGGACACTCCTGTTCCGTTGCAAATACCCGTACCGTAAACATTTTCCGCCAGCTCACCCCAGATCATTCCGCCATTTTGGGACAAGGTCAGCAGGCCACCCCAGCTGGACTCGAACCCCATAGAGGCGAGTTCTGGATAGCGTCTGTCGAACGATACCTGTTGCTGCAGGCTCGCCTGATGCACATCATCGGTTGTGGTCTTGAACTTCTTGGCATACGAATACACATTGCGGAAGATCAGCCGATTGTCATTCGTCCGGCGTACCGTAGTGCCAAAACTGTTCGCCGGAATCAGCCCGAATGGCCCGGCTCCGCAGCCCGTAAGCTCCTTCTCGGACAGCTGGCGCGTCATACTCGCGAATGTGTAGACCGGGATCGCCGAGTTCTTGTAAAAACCGAAGTTTGTCAGGTAGCCTGATGCGCAAATGATCACTTTCTGCGCATTGATCACGGCATCGCGAGTCTCGAACACATGGTGCGGCTTGCCGAACTTGGCAGAGGTAATAATGGTGTTCTCGTGAATCTTGATATTTTTTGGAAGTGCGAGCGCCGCGTTCATCAGGTATTTAGCCGGTTGAAGAAGCACAGTACCGGGGTGATGAAGTCCTTTGATGTAGTGCTTGCTGCCCGTCAGCTCGCGCATTCCGTCGGAGTCGACCCAACTGTACTTCTGGCCCATAACGTCAAGGGCCTTGGAGAAGTGCACGAGGTCATCAACTCCTTGCTCGGTTGCCGCACTGTGATATTTGCCCTGTGGGTCCCAGTCGCAATCCACTCCTGTTTCAACCGCACTCTTCATGTATGCAGTGCCTTCGAGGTTGACGTGAAGTTCTTCCCGGTTGCCTTGTAAATCCTCGACAAAATCACGCTTGCGGGGGTTGTGCGCCAAGTCAATGGCAAAGCCCATGCATCGACCGGACGCGTTGTTGCCAATGCGACCGGCATCCACCAACAGCACTCGAGCATTGGGATTGAGCTCGGCGTAGCGGCGAGCGGCGTGCAACCCCATCCAGCCCGCTCCAATCACCAAGCATTCACATGTCACATTCGCGGTGAGCGGATTGAGCGGTAGTTCCACTCCGCTGGCCAGGTACCAACCCGAATCGGTCGGTTCAACCTGCGGCGGCGTCACTTCGATGCGTTTATCAGATGAAGAAGCCAACTTGTGTATCTCCTGAAATAAGAAACCGTTGTATCGACATCTGTTTAATCGAAACTTCGATTCGATTCGAGTAGGCAATTATTGAGACACCACCCTGCACAGAGCCTTTTCTTTTTACACACTTACACACAAGCGCTTTATTTCAGGTTTAGAACTTCAGCGCCGTTCTTGTTCTTGTTTTTAAGCCGCAGGCTGTGCTCGATAAATATTGGATGTGCGGGCCTGCACCCCTCGGCAAAATGGCGTTTAAATATTACTGATTGCCTCTTCAATTCATTGATACAACGAATGATCAGTAGATCGGTGGAGCAATCACCCAGAGAATCTTTACTTCCGATTCGCCGGTATTTACCCAGCGATACGACTCGCGAACAATTCGAAAACTATCACCTGCTTTCAGGCTGTATTTATTCTTGCCCAGCCAGATATCGAATTGCCCACTGATAACGTAGAGTTCTTCCTCTGTGTTACGGGGCGTCGCTTGTGGTCGGGTTGCACCTATTGCAAAGATGCTGAGAAACATTTCGAACCTCCCACCTATATCCGGCGACAGCAGCTCTTCGGTAATGCCATCGAGAAATCCCCCTAAGCGTCGACGACTGTCGGCTCGGACAACACGCCCCATCTCGGCAGCCGGCTTGCTATCGGCGGTAAAAAACCAGCCCAGGGTCACACCCAATACCGTTGCAAGCTTTTTGAGATCAGTAATGGAAATCTCGGTGTTTCCGCGCTCAAGCTGACTGAGAAAGCTAGGCGATCGACCTGTTGCCAATGCAAGCTCAACGAGTGTCTTGCCACGTGCTTTGCGGAGTTTTCGAATTTCATTGCCCCACGCGATGCGGTCCCCAGGCATTTCCATCCCGAGCTCCTTTCTCGCTATGTCAGCGACGTCATTCACTATCAAACCCTCATCTCAACCCTGCAACGACCACAAAAAAATTTTCTTCTCAAATATTTCATAAATGAATTATGCACGCAGAAAAAATTATTGCACTATTTTTTTTCTTGCAGCTTAGCGTTGATCGATAGCGCCGTTCAATGGGCCTGGTTCAGATAGGGTTTCGTTGCCGAGGCAGGGTGAGCGGGCTACGGGAGCGCTTACGTGACATGCCTCGTTCCAGTGACAAAAAGGATCAGGGGATGTAAAAGCCCCTTTGGCGAAAACACGTGCTGGTAACACGAGCAAACCTGCTTTCTCGACGCTCTTCAGCGTCGGGACAGATCTTCATCCACTATGGAGACTTGAGGAGTTGAGGGCAGGCTGGAGAGGTAGAACAACTCGCTGGACCGTCGCAGGCTGACGGCATTCCTGCCCTCAAAACAAGGATGTCGTAGCGAGACTGTCACTGCGTTGCCTCACGCGATCAATTAGAAAGCTGGCGGTGCGATAACCCAAATGACAACGGCATCGATCTCACCGGGGTTTTCCCAGCGATACGGTTCATTGGCGATGCGGAAACTGTCTCCTGCACTCAGACTGAATGGATACTCACCTATCCAGAGTTTGAGCTGTCCAGAAACTAGAAAGCCCTCCTCTTCAGTCCCGCGGGTGGTCTTGGCTTCGAAAGTGGCACCGGAACCAATCGTGCTGAGGAACATTTCGAACGCGCCTCCGATAGAAGGTGATAACGATTCTTCCGTTAGTCCGCCGGCCACTGAGCCCAGCCGTCGACGACCACCTGCACGAACCACTCTCCCGGCCTCTGCCGCCGGCTGCTCATTTGTCATGAAGAACCAGTCCAGTGGCACTCCCAGAGTAAGCGCAATGCGCTTCAGATCGGAAATAGGAATTTCAGCACGACCACGTTCAAGCTGGCTTATGAAGCTGATCGACCGACCAGTGGCCAAGGAAATTTCGGCCAATGTCTTTGAACGAGCTTTGCGCAACTTGCGGATTTCCTCGCCCAACGCAACGCGATCCCTAGTGGAATCAAAATCGCCATAACCTAACTCAGGGTTGTCGACCCGCATTTCTTTCCCCTAGTCCGTAAAGCACATTCATGAAAAAATTTCGACATCATTATCCTTGAATGAAAAAAAAACACCATTTTTTTGATTGAGGAAGGCGTATTCGCAGTCGTCCATGATCGGTCTCGTTGCTGCGAATTAATGAGAAACAGGTTTCGACTAACCGCTGAGCTGCAGGAAGAGATACTTTGTTTGTACGAGGCAGCTCATGTCCCGTCGCCGGCCTTGCTTAGGCTATGTGACTCGGGCGTACGTCAAGAAGCCCCTTCGAGTATGACAAATGTCCCAGTCGCAGCACCCGCGCGTAGGGCCTTAGCCGCTTGGTATTCTGCGCTTTCATAGAAGCGCTTAGCGTCGGCGAACGAATCGAACTCGAATATCACATGCCGCTCATGAGCTTCACCTTCGAGACTTTCATACTGTCCCTCTGCAATAATTTTTGGGTTGAAAGGCCGCATTGCTTCGCCTGCGGCTTTTGCATAGGCGGCGTACGCTGTTGCATCCGAAATGCTCACGTGCCCGATCAGGTATCCTTTTGGCATGTCTGCCTCTCTTTAAGGGGGTATATTCAACTCAACGCAGGGCGATAATTACAGCCGCCTGCGTCACAGGTATTCATTTGTGTTCACGGGCTCTGCTTCGACGCCACCGGCGTGAAAGGCGCAGGGCATCTGCTGGCATCCTGGTGATCAATCATCCAGCCCGGATAATAAGGCGGCAAAACACTTACAGCCTCAAGGCGCACTAGCTCCACGTCGGTAAGAACGACATTGGCCGCACCCAGATTATCTTCGAGTTGTTCGATCCTTTTGGCACCGATGATGACGCTCGTGACATGTGGTTTGGCAAGTAACCAGGCGAGCGCCACTCTAGCGACGGAGATACCGCGCGCTTCGCCGATGGCGCGCATCTCTGCCACGCAGGGCCAAGCCTGGTTCAGATCAACTGGCGGAAAGTCGAAACTGCTACGCCGCGAACCTTCCTCGGTGGACGCTCCGGGGCCGAATTTCCCTGAGAGCAATCCTCCTGCAAGAGGCGACCAGACGAGTAGCCCCATCTCCTCCTCGATAACGAGTGGCACCAGTTCACGCTCCACGTCACGTCCGGCAATGGAGTAATAGGCTTGGAGCGTCTCAAAGCGTGTGGCATTCAGTGCTGCGCTCAGCCCTAGCGCTTTGCCGATCCTGCCCGCATGCCAATTTGAGACGCCGACATAACGGACTAGCCCTTGGCGCGTCAGGTCATCCAGGGCCCGCAGTGTTTCTTCTATAGGGGTCACAGGATCGCTGGCGTGAATTTGGTAAAGGTCAATATGATCGACCTGAAGGCGTTCCAGACTCCGCTGCACAGAATCCATGATATGACCGCGCGATGCCCCTTGATCGTTGGGCTTCGAGCCCATCACGCCAGCTGTCTTGGTTGCCAGCACTACCTCGCTGCGCGGCACGCCAATGTCTCTCAATGCCTGGCCGAGGATGCGCTCAGACTGGCCGAAAGAATAAATGTCAGCGGTGTCGATGAAATTGATCCCTTGCGCCAGCGCGTGGGCGATCAAACGATTGGCATTGCCCTGATCAACCGCGCCGATTGCAGCCCACATACCCGCGTCAGCATTACCTCCCAGTGTCATCGTGCCAAGGCACAGCTCGGATACATACAGGCCCGTACGACCAAGTCGGTTGTATTTCATGGCGGCTCCTTCGAGATTCGCTGGATAAGATGTGGCACTGCACTGCACTGCCCCACATCGTTGGCACACATGGATTTCAGGTGCGCTGAGATTTCCCGGATTGAAACTGTCCGGCAATCAGTGCGACGCGAGCGCCATACAGACGTGCCGTCTCCAGATCCCCTTGCGACATCTCTTCAGGAGAAGCATCGGCAGGCGTCTGCGCCATGGGCGCGATGTAGGAGCCCATACGATTTGGGTCGTCGCGTTTCGAAGCCTTGACGTTCGCCGGTTTGATATCCAGGCCGACCCAGATCCCGGCGTGCTGCCCAGAAAGCAGGAAGAAATACTCAAGTGTGTTGAGCTTGTCGCCGTTGATGCTCGCGCTGTTGGTGAAGCCGCCAAAGATCTTGTTTTGCCATGTGCCTTCGAACCAGGGCTTGGAGGAGGCATCCGCGAATTTCTTAAACTGCCAGCTAGGGCCACCCATGTAAGTAGGTGAGCCGAAGACAATGGCATCTGCGTCAGTGAGGGTTTGCCAGGCATCGTCTGAGATATTGCCCTCGGGGTCGATTGCCACCAATACGGCACCAGTGCCTGCACCTTCGGCGACTGCGGCCGCCATGCGTGCTGTGTGGCCATAGCCGGAGTGGAAAACGATGACAGTTCGGACAGGCGTGGAAGTTGAGTTCATGCGTGCTTCCTTATGTGCAATGAGTTACGGGCGACATGGGAGCTACTTTACTGAGTACAAAATGCGCTATAAACCATGCAATTCTGAACGCTCTGTTATCTATCTGGTGAACAATGCCAAATCTCCAGGCACTTTTGATTTTTGCCCGCGTTGCGGAAATGATGAGCTTCACGCGTGCGGCTGAAAGCCTAGGAATCCAGAAGGGACGGGTGTCGACGGTGATTCGTGCGCTGGAACGAGACATGGGCGCGACCCTCCTGTACAGAACGACACGCAGCGTGCAATTGACCGAAGACGGACGTATTTTCTATGCGCGCGCACGTGACCTGCTGGCCGAAGCTCAGGACGTGCAGTCTATGTTCGCGAACAACGGCGCCCCCCTGAGGGGTAGATTGCGCGTAGATATGCCAACTGAGTTGGCAAAGACCGTCGTGATTCCCGCTCTGCCGCAGTTGCTCAATGTGAACCCTGAGCTAGAGCTGGAGCTGTCCAGCACAGATCGTCGGGTCGATCTCGTCCAGGAAGGGTTCGATTGCGTAGTCCGTCTCGGGCCAATCGTTGACGACAGGCTGATCGCCCGCTCGCTGGGCAAGTTGCGCATGATGAACGCGGCGAGCCCAAGCTATCTGGCAAAATACGGCATACCGCAAACACTCGACGACCTCCTGATCCAAGGTCATCAGATGGTTCACTACACGCCGACACTCGGCGCCCGACTCGCTGGATGGGAATATCCGGAGGGTGATAGCTACGCATCGCTTGCACTGCCAGGGGCGATGCAAGTGAATAACGTGCAGACCTATCATGCTGCGGGCCTGGCGGGGATTGGACTGATTCAGGCAGGTTATTTGGCCCTTGCGCACCACATCAAAAGCGGCGATCTGGTGGAAATTCTGCCCGATCTACGACCCGAGCCGCTCTCGGCATCGCTCGTAGTCGCGCATCGGCGTAACCTTTCCCTACGCGTACGGGCCTTCATGATTTGGATTGAGAGTGTATTGGAACCCTATTTTGATTAGCCGCTTGAGTGGCAATGTATGAACTAGGTCACTTGTCTCAAGGCAGTTGCCTGCAAGACGTATTTGCCATACGCATACGATTAACTACCATCCTTGGACGTTTTATCTGCAAGGCCGGCGAAGCTTTAAGTAAACCGATTGAGGTTTGGGAAAGTGTCGCCTTGCCATGCGAATGCAGCGGCGTACACCCTATCCAGCGCCTTCTCAGCGGTGGGTTGCTCGACGCCAAGGGATGCGTTGACGGCATCGTATATATGTTGAGTTCGTATGGCTTTGGCAGCACCGCATCAAACAAATCGTTCTCTGCATAATTATTTGGCACCAGGGCCGATCAGTGAACTCTCGATCTGGACGCCTGGCATCATTTGCTGCAGCCCTTCGATCAGCTTGTCCCCCGCTTCCGTCAAGGCTTCAAGCGGCATCGCCGGCAAACTCTCCAGAATGAACCACATGCACCTCGCATCAGCACCGAGACGGGTTCTGACACCTTGCCGCCAATTCCAACGCCGGCAGGTCACGCCTTTGTCATCGCGCCAGACAACCTCGCCGGCGTCTGGATACTCAAAAGCCGGAGCGCCCTCTTTCATGGTGTCAAAGGGCTCGGTGCCATCGGCGATTACCAGCCGCGGGGAGCCCACATAGGCTTCAATATTTTCCCCGCCAACAGGAATGGTGTACTCAATACTGATTGCGTTGTAGAGATCGACAATGGGATCCAGGCTAGGCACGCTTCCGTCACGTAAAACCCGTTTACGCAGCGCCTCGGCTGAACAAGCCGTACGCTGCGGCTTGGCGCCGAACTTTCGGAATGTCTCCGCCCATGCGGCCAGGTGAGCTTCTCCCCAGCTTGGCCCACCGTTCTGCACGGCCTTGCAAGCACGGTCCAGGGCTGCCTGAGCAACCTCAGGATGGGCCAGTGGCGCAGCTCCCACCACAATGCTCAAGGCCCTGAACTCCGGAGCCAATTCCGCAACGGCTTGATCGATCAACGGCAGTACGGACAGCATCAAAGACCTCCAGGAATCCAAATGTCATTTCATGCTAGTCAGCGACGACCAGGAAAGTCAATATAATGACCAGCATCATCTACTATGACGTGTATGCAGATTGACGGGGCGATTGGTGAAGGCCGAGAATCCCCACACATTTTTTATCATGCCCCTCATCAATGACCACCAATACCAGCCTGTCGACTACCCCTGGTGCTGACGCTCAAGCCGTCAGTCTGGCCGTCGCGCGCACGCTCAAACAGGCGCGCAAAGCACAGAAAATCACGTTGGATGAGCTTTCCCGCCGCTCAGGGGTGAGCAAAGGAATGGTCGTCGAAATAGAGAAATGTACGGCGAACCCCAGTATCGGCATCCTTTGCAAAATCGCCGCTGCGCTTGGACTGTCTGTTGCAGACATCGTCAATGTGACCGAAGCCCCATCCGCCCATATCATCGACAGCCAAGACATTCCCACGCTGTGGACTGGGGACCTGGGTGGAACGGCGCGCCTTCTGGCGGGAACGTCCGGCCCTAATATGATCGAGCTGTGGCGTTGGGAAATGCACCCAGGCGAATCTTTCGCTTCACAGGCGCATCCTCAGGGCACGCTTGAACTGTTTCATGTGGAGAAAGGCACGCTGAAATGCGTGGTAGGAGAAACAGAGTTGGTCATCCCTGCGGGGAGCTCGGCAGTGGCGAAAACCGATGTACCTCACTCCTATTCCAACGCTGGCAGGTCCAAGTTGGTATTCACTATGTCCGTGACGGAGATGCATCAGTAGATGCCGGCAGACTGAAATAACCACCCGCCCGAGCGAGCCATTGCACATGAACTCGGGGAGGCATACCACCTCGCTATCACTGTCTGCCATCGATGGGCGCGTTCCAACACCGACGCAAGGCTTGTCAAGCATGCTATTGCGCGATACCTCGTAGCGGAAATACTGATTGGTTTGCCAGTCAGTTCCGGATATATATTTTATCGTTAAATAAAGCAACTCCCGAATATCGAGCACAATAAATACGCATTACATATTCAAAAAAATAAATTAATTTAATTAGTCCGACAAACGCGAGAGCTCTCATGATTAAAATGCTAGCCGCCGTACGCCGAAAACCTGGAATGACTCATGCTGAGTTCTTGAAATATATAGAGCATCAGCACGGAAATATTGCTCGCGTCAAACCTTTGAGTGTCAAACGATACGTACAGAACCATGTCATCGACTGTGCTTTCGGAGTTGACTCCGATGTTACCTATACAAAAAACTTTCATCGAGACTCTATCACCGAATTATTTTTTGATGATATGTCAGGTTTGATTCACACCTTCAGCGACCCCTATACCCAACAAACAGTAGGGCCTGATGCGAAAAATTTCGCAGACCTGTCTAACCAGGCCGCTCAATTGATGGATGAAGTCGAAACCGTCCACGCAAGTGCTGCGCCACTCAAATACAAGGTAATGATTTTTTTGAAAAAAAACCCAACGGTGCATTTGGATGCGTTTTTCACCGCATGGGATTTGGCGCACGATGCAATCATCAGCCGACACCCAGATTTTCAAAGTGTATTACACCGGCATGTTCGTTCCAGGTACCTGCCCGAAGGTGACAGGGTAACCGCCTATTTCGGACCCGACATCACGGTATATGAAGGTGCTTGCAGCATGTGGTTTGAAAATGAAAGCGATCTTTCCAGTTTTCGTCAGTATCAACACTCACTGTTCCAACAGCTTTCTAACGAAGAGATTGTAGTGTCATCGGAGTCTTTTTTCGTGTACGTCAAAGAGGTAGTGATTATGGACCTGAGCCAGTAAACACTTAATTAACGGGACTGTGTTCACCCGCACGTCAATGCGGACTCAACCCGTTTGAGTCCGCATTCGGTGCCGCGCACCAATAGATATGAATGATGGTCACCAGAACAGCGACTCACTTAATTCAGATGGGCTCGGCCAACGTCGCAGTGGATTCGCGCATGATCCGAGCATGCTCTTCCTTGTCACCACCACTTTTTTCTATCTCGCACAGCCGTGCGGAGTTTTCGACCACAAGTTGACAACGCTCCCAACGCCGCTTTTCGAACCGGTTCAGGGCGGTCTGTAGATTGCTACTGGCGAGCAACTCTTCGGCGAGTACGATAGCGCTCTCAATACCAATTCCAGCCCCGGAAGCCAGATGTGGCGTGGTGGCATGCACCGTGTCGCCGATCAGCACGATGCGGCCCTTGTGCCAGGGCAACGGCACCAACAGATTGGACAGCGGACGATAGTCGATATTGGCGTCCGCCTCGTACAGTTGCGGCACCAGCGTTTGCAGGATCGGGGCTGG
>Ga0070670_100000045_pt1 | contig 140180 bp, 111 predicted proteins | sample KBSS63metaG_FD_64665 | JGI IMG/M metagenome (GOLD analysis project Ga0070670, IMG submission 64665) | Switchgrass rhizosphere microbial communities from Kellogg Biological Station, Michigan, USA - KBS S6-3 metaG | ecosystem: Host-associated > Plants > Roots > Rhizosphere > Soil ... | reverse complement strand
CTTCCATGATGTCGGCGACGTCTTTGAACACACCCTTGGGGGTGATGCCGTTTTCCAGGTTGAACGCGATCTGCTTGTCGCGACGCCGCTGGGTCTCGCCGATCGCCCGCTCCATGGAGCCGGTAATGCGGTCCGCATAAAGAATCGCGCGACCATTGAGGTTACGCGCGGCGCGGCCGATGGTCTGGATCAGCGAGCGCTCGGAGCGCAGGAAGCCCTCCTTGTCGGCATCCAGGATCGCCACCAGCGACACCTCCGGCATGTCCAGGCCCTCACGCAGCAGGTTGATCCCCACCAGCACATCAAAAGTGCCCAGGCGCAGGTCGCGGATGATCTCCACGCGCTCCACGGTATCGATGTCCGAGTGCAGGTAGCGCACACGCACGCCGTGGTCGGCCAGGTAATCGGTCAAGTCTTCGGACATGCGCTTGGTCAGCGTGGTCACCAGCACACGTTCTTCCAGGGCCACGCGCTTGTTGATTTCCGAGAGCAGATCGTCGACCTGCGTCAGCGCCGGGCGGATCTCGATCTCAGGGTCCACCAGGCCGGTGGGGCGCACCAGTTGCTCGATCACGCGGCCGGCATGTTCGGCCTCGTAGTTGCCGGGCGTTGCCGAAACAAAGATGGTCTGCGGGCTGATGGCTTCCCATTCGTCGAAGCGCATCGGCCGGTTATCCAGCGCCGACGGCAGGCGGAAGCCGTACTCCACCAAGGTTTCCTTGCGCGAGCGGTCGCCCTTATACATCGCCCCCACTTGCGGCACGCTGACGTGGGATTCGTCGATCACCAGCAATGCGTCGTCCGGCAGGTAGTCGTAGAGCGTCGGCGGCGGCGCCCCCGAATCGCGACCCGAGAGGTAACGCGAGTAGTTTTCGATGCCGTTGCAGTAGCCCAGCTCAAGGATCATCTCCAGGTCAAAGCGGGTGCGCTGTTCCAGGCGCTGAGCCTCCACCAGCTTGTTGTTGGCGCGCAGGTACTCCAGGCGCTCGGCCAATTCAACCTTGATACCCTCGATAGCGCCCATCAGGGTTTCACGCGGCGTCACATAGTGGCTTTTCGGGTAGAAGGTAAAGCGCGGCAACTTGCGGATCACCTCGCCGGTCAACGGGTCGAAGGCCGAGAGGCTCTCGACTTCATCGTCGAACAGTTCAATGCGGATCGCTTCCAGGTCGGATTCGGCCGGGTAGATGTCGATCACATCACCGCGCACGCGGAACGTGGCGCGGGCAAAATCCATGTCGTTGCGGGTGTATTGCAGGCTGGTCAGACGGCGCAGCAATTCGCGCTGGTCGAGTTTGTCGCCGCGATCGACGTGCAGCACCATCTTCAAATAGGTTTCCGGGCTGCCCAGGCCGTAGATGCACGACACCGTGGTGACGATGATCGCGTCCTTGCGCTCCAGCAGCGCCTTGGTCGCCGACAGGCGCATCTGCTCGATATGGTCGTTGATCGACGCATCCTTCTCGATAAAGGTATCGGAGGACGGCACATAGGCTTCGGGCTGGTAGTAGTCGTAATAGGAGACGAAGTACTCCACCGCGTTGTTCGGGAAGAACGCCTTGAACTCGCCGTACAACTGCGCGGCGAGGGTCTTGTTCGGCGCCAGCACCAGCGTCGGGCGGTTGATCTGCGCGATCACATTGGCAATGCTGAAGGTCTTGCCTGAACCGGTCACCCCCAGCAACGTCTGGTGCGCCAGGCCGGCCTCGATGCCCTCGACCATCTGACGAATGGCTTCCGGCTGATCGCCGGCGGGTTCAAAGCGGGTGACGAGTTGGAAATCCGACATAACGTACCTCGTGAAGTCACCCCGGACTGTAGACCCGTCGGGGACGAAATAGACCACGACCCGCGAAGTTTCAGAGCGGGCAGTAGGAAAAAACCATGATAGCTGTAGAAGTGGAGACGAATGTGACGGGTTTCAAGGCAATCGCCCTACCCCGCGATCCTGGCGCAATGTTGCAATAAGACTGACGGTCAGCAAATAAACCGAAAAACTTGGCCGAAAAGCCATTTCGGTTGTCGCTCTCAGCCGTGATGGCCTCTATACTAGCTCCCCGTTTGTGCACCGCTCTAGTGCATTCGGCTGGAGCGCGACACGTCCCTCCCTTCCCCCATAGAGCTGCCGCAAAAATGAGCCTGTTCTCCGCTGTCGAAATGGCACCACGCGATCCTATCCTGGGCCTCAACGAAGCATTCAACGCCGATACACGAACCACCAAGGTCAACCTTGGCGTCGGCGTTTATTGCGACGAGGAGGGGAAGATTCCACTCTTGCGTGCCGTTGCCGAAGCGGAAGCCATTCGCGTGGCCCAACACGCCGCCCGTGGCTACTTGCCGATCGACGGCATCGCCGCGTACGACAAGGCGGTGCAAACCCTGCTGTTCGGCGGCGAGTCGCCATTGCTGCAAGCCGGCCGCGTGGTCACCGTGCAAGCTGTCGGCGGTACCGGCGCGCTGAAGCTCGGCGCGGACTTCCTCAAGCAACTGCTGCCTGACGCGGTCGTTGCCATCAGCGACCCAAGCTGGGAAAACCACCGCGCGCTGTTCGAAACCGCCGGCTTCCCGGTGCAGAACTACCGCTACTACGACGCAGCCTCCCACGATGTGAACCGTGCCGGCCTGCTCGAAGACCTCAACGCCCTGCCACCTAAGTCCATCGTGGTGCTGCATGCCTGCTGCCACAACCCGACCGGCGTCGACCTGAGCCCGGCCGACTGGCAAAACGTGCTGGACGTGGTCAAGGCCAAGGACCTCGTACCGTTCCTTGACATGGCCTACCAGGGCTTTGGTGATGGCATCCACGAAGACGCTGCTGCCGTGCGCCTGTTCGCGGAATCGGGCCTGACCTTCTTCGTCTCCAGCTCGTTCTCCAAATCGTTCTCGCTGTATGGCGAGCGTGTGGGCGCGCTGTCGATCGTCGGCGAGTCCAAGGAAGAAAGCGCGCGCATCCTGTCCCAGGTCAAGCGTGTGATCCGCACCAACTATTCCAACCCGCCGACCCATGGCGCAGCGATTGTGGCCGCGGTGCTCAACAACCCCGAGCTGCGCGCCCAGTGGGAAGCCGAACTGGCCGAGATGCGCCTGCGCATCCGTGGCATGCGCGAGCAGATGGTCGCCGCACTGGCCAAGGCCGCTCCAGGCCACGACTTCAGCTTCGTCGGCCGCCAGCGTGGGATGTTCTCCTACTCCGGCCTGACCGTTGAGCAAGTCACCCGTTTGCGCAGCGAGTTCGGCATCTACGCGCTGGATACCGGGCGTATCTGTGTGGCGGCGCTGAACCAGTCGAACATTGACGCGGTAACAAAGGCAATCGTTCAGGTTCTATAACCCTGACGGCGCTATACGAAGGGAAGCCGCGGCTTCCCTTTTTTAATGCCTGTCGGAAAACACCCTGCTCCCCTAGACTGACCCTGATCGCCCCTTTGCTGTGAGAGCCCTATGAGAAACGACGACCTGGACCTGCGCGCCGACCGCGACGAACTGCACGACTACACCCCACGCGCCCCGCAAGCCAAACGCCAGAAAAGCCTGGTGCTGCAAGTGGCCCTGGGGGTGTTTCTCGGCGGATTGGCCTTATGGCTGGTGCAACTGGGCGCGACGGCAATCATGGCGAAGCTGGCCATGGGCACCTTCCAGTTCGGCGGCTGATACACAACAAGATGTGGGAGATGGCTTGCCTACTCCCGCCTTCGATTCACGCCGCTACCAGCCCGCGCTCCTCCAATAACTTCACAAAGCCGTTCAAACTCTGCGACACCGTGCCGCGCCGCCAGATCAACCAGGTATTCAACAGGCGAAAGCTGTCGGCCAACGGCCATACACTCACCGCAGCCGACCCCGGCATGCTTTCCAACATACTGCGCGGCATCAGTGCCAAGCCGGCACCGGCGCTGACGCACGCGAGCATGCCGTGGTACGACTCGATCTCGAAGATCTTGCCCGGCACCGCGCCGTCCTGCGCAAACCAGCGCTCGAAGTGGTGTCGGTAAGAGCAGTTGGAACGGAACGTGTAAATGTTCTCGCCGTTGACCTCCCTGCCCCGCGTGATCGGCGCATGATGCAGCGGCGCAATCACCACCATCTCTTCCTCGAACACCGCCACGCCCTCCAGCGTCGAGTGCAACACCGGGCCGTCGACAAACGCCGCCGTCAACCGCCCCGACAACACGCCTTCGATCATCGTGCCCGAAGGCCCCGTGCTCAGGTCCAACTCGACCTTGGTGTGTTTCTGGTTATATGCCGCCAGCAACGCCGGAATACGCACCGCCGCCGTGCTCTCCAGCGAACCCAAGGCAAACGCGCCCTGGGGCTCCTCCCCCGCCACCGTGGCGCGGGCCTCTTGTACCAGGTCGAGAATACGCCGCACATAGCCGAGGAAATTCCACCCGGCCGGCGACAGGCGCAAACGGCTCTTTTCACGGATAAACAACTCCACGCCCAGGTCCTGCTCCAATTGCTTGATGCGCGTGGTGAGGTTCGACGGCACCCGATGAATCAACTGCGCGGCGGCGCTGATGCTGCCTTGCTCGGCAACCGCCTTGAAAATTTCCAGCTGCACCAGATCCAAATCATTCTCCAATCGTGAATGTATTGCTTAATATTATTCAGTTTCCAGAAAACATCCAGCCCCGTACGCTCACCACCATCCCAACGTACCTACAGGACGGTGCCATGAACGCGATTTCCTCCCAGACCCACGCCCTGTCGATCAACCCCGCCAACGGCGAAACGGTCGGCAGCTACCCGTACGAGACCGCCTCGCAATTGGACACAGCGCTCAACCGCGCCACGGGTGTCTTCCGCACCTGGCGCCGTACACCGGTGAGCCAACGCGCCGAACTGCTGCTGGGCCTGGCGACCGCGCTGCGCGGTCAAGCCGAAACCATGGCACAGATGATCACCCTGGAAATGGGCAAGCCCATTGCCCAGGCCCGTGCCGAAATCGAAAAATGCGCGCAACTGAGTGAATGGTACGCCGCCCAAGGCCCGGCCATGCTTGAGCCGGAGCCGACCCTGGTGGACAACGGCACTGCCCACATCGAATACCGCCCGCTGGGCCCGATCCTCGCCGTGATGCCGTGGAACTTCCCGGTATGGCAAGTACTGCGCGGCGCCGTGCCGACCCTGCTCGCCGGCAATACCTACGTGCTCAAACACGCGCCGAACGTGATGGGCAGCGCCTACCTGATCCAGCAAGCCTTCCAGAAAGCCGGTTTTATCGAAGGCCTGTTTGAAGTGATCAACGTGACCACCGAGGGTGTGTCCAGCGCCATCGCCGACCCGCGCATCGCTGCCGTCACCCTCACCGGCAGCGTGCGTGCCGGCATCGCCATCGGCTCCCAGGCGGGCGCGGCGCTGAAAAAATGCGTGCTGGAACTGGGCGGCTCCGACCCGTTCATCGTGCTCAACGATGCCGACCTCGACGCCGCCGTACAGGCCGCGCTGATTGGCCGCTTCCAAAACAGCGGCCAAGTTTGCGCCGCCGCCAAGCGCCTGATCATTGAGGCCGGTGTGGTCGAAGCCTTCACCGCCAAATTCGTCGAGGCCAGCCGCGCCATGGTGATGGGCGACCCGACCTCAGCCGACACCTACGTCGGCCCGATGGCCCGCTTCGACCTGCGGGACGAGTTGCACGGCCAGGTCCAGGCCACTCTGCAAGAAGGCGCCACATTGTTATTGGGCGGCAATAAAGTCGCAGGGGCCGGTAACTATTACGAACCGACCGTACTGGCAGACGTCACCGACCAGATGACCTCCTTCAAACAGGAGCTGTTCGGGCCGGTGGCCTCGATCATCACCGCCCGCGACGCTGACCACGCGGTGGCGCTGGCCAACGACAGCGAGTTCGGCCTCACCGCCAGCATCTTCACCACTGACGCGGCCAAGGCGCGGGATATTGCCAATCAGTTGGAAACCGGCGGGATCTTCGTCAACGCCTTCAGCGTCTCCGACCCACGCGTGGCGTTTGGTGGCGTGAAAAAGAGCGGGTTCGGCCGCGAGCTGTCGCACTTTGGTGTGCGCGAGTTCTGCAATGCACAGACGGTGTGGCGGGATCGCAAATAAAACAGGCAACACCCGTCAACTGTGGGAGCGGGCTTGCTCCCACCTTTGACCTGCGGTGCTTTTCGACCAATCGACCGTCACTTCCCCCACTGCTTTTGCAGCATGCCCTTACTTGCTTCCAGACGTTGCTCGCGCAGTAAGCCAGTCGCATGCCCGACAGGAAAGCAGCTGCGTCAAAGCGCCCACAGGCGGATCAAGGCAAACCCCAGGTCTACGTTGACGCAGTCACGCCCATCTACCCACTCATCCCCGCGAAGGCGTCGTCCGGTGTTGGTCTCGCGCTCACCTTTGGCAATCACCAGCACAAACAACCGGACCGGGCATTCGAATGAGCGCAACCGCTCAACATCAGCCCTCACTGACCAATTGCCCTCCAGGCACTTGGCTTGGGATATGTCGCCCAGACACTTGATTTCAGCAACCATGCTCGTTGAGCCACTGTCGTCCAGGGCATACAGGTCGGCTTTGCGCCGCTCGCCAATCGGCAAATCGGTCCAGAGGCTGATGTCATTCTTGAACCAGGCATACAAGCTGATTTCGGCCTGAATCCAGTGCTCGCGGCAACTGTTCAGTTGCAACACCTGTTCGAGTTTATCGCCCATTTCACGAAAGGCCCGCTCGAACAAAACAATCCATTGATCAGCATTCATGACTGACTCCCTGTGTATGACGTATCGAGGCTAGTGCTTGACTGGTGCATCCCAGCAATCCGGGTGGCGTGCGCAGACATCGTATTGGCGATCCATCAAGGCCATGCGGTTAATGTGGGCGTCCGTGGCCGCCCGGAACGACTGATTGCTGGTTGTGATATAGGCCGCGGTGCGGTCAGTCAGGCGTGCGTTTAACTGGCTGCGGGTGTGGGCATCCAGTGCCTGGGGCGCGGTGGCCATGGTTTGCAGTGTCACGTCGTTCAAACGACTCAACTCATCGCGGTAGGTGTTTACGTATTCGGCACGGGCCGCGTCATGCTGGTGGTTCAAGTCGTACTGCATGGCTTCCAGGTTCTGCTTGTAGAGCGCCCAATAGCCCTCGGGCAGCACGCCACCGTCTTGTTTACGCAATTTGGCAATGCGCGCGTCGTTATCCGGAGCCGGTTGGAGTACGGGCTTGCGCGCAGAAGTGACGACGGGGTCTTGATCAATGATCTGGTCGATCCAGCCCAGCCTTGAAGGGTTCGAGGGCAAAACCTGTCCTAACGGTTCAAGCGGCACTGGCGCAGCAGGTGGGGGTGACGACACTGACTGGGCGCAACCACCCAGCAGTAACAAGGTGCAAAGCCGGGTCAGGACAAGGACGTTGCGAAAAGACATAAGTTCTCCATGAACAAAGGCGAATCGAAAGGGCGCGGCAAATAATATCATTGAGCCATCACTGCGTATCACCCCATCGCCCAAGCATTCGCAGGGCGGTACAGCGCATCAATCCAGCATCCGGCTAAGCAGCCGGTGCCCATCTGCCGTCACCTCGACCATCGCCGACAACATCACGCCGTCGGCACCGTCCGTGGAGAGCAGGCTCCAAAAGTCCGGTGGCTGATACCTCACACCAACGGTGCCCGCCTTGGCGATCACATACACGTTGAGCACTTGCCCGGGTTGCATCAACGGGCTGTCACCCTCGACCTTGTAACCGAGCACTTGCGGCTTTTGTATGCGCGCCTGCCCCATGGCATAGCCCGCAAACTCACGCACCGCGACGGCATGGCCCGCGTCCAGTTCCTGTTGTATCGCCGCCCCCACATTGGCCAGCCGCTCGCCGCCCTGAACGTGGGCGACTCCGTTGGCCAGCGCACGGCGCGCAGTCATCAGCAATTGGCGTTGCGCCGGGGTGGCATTGGGTGTGGCAAACGTCCAGACCTGAGCAACATGGGCCTGCGCCGATGCCGCGATCAACTCCACTTTTACCAGCGCCGCGTCCGGGAACGGCACATCGGTGGGCGGCGCGGCGCTCACCTGGTTATTCACCGACACCGCCACCGCTGCCGGGTAGCCGCGATAACCGAACATCATCGGCAGCCAGCCGTGCTGTGCGTACTGGTCGAGTAAAAATTCCTGGACCGCAGTGCCGGTGCCGCCCTTGCGGATCAGCGGCGCGACCTTGCGCAACAGGTCACTGGCGATGGGCGCCAGTTTGGCTTCCTCGGCAAGAATGGTTGCGTCATCCAACTGGGCGATGGCGCGGGCCCTGTCGCCGATCGCGTCGGTGTAGCGGGCGAGCGCAGGGTCAGCGGCGTGTGCGCTCATGCAAAACAACAGTGGCACTATTCCCAGACGTATCAACATGGCCTTCCTTGGGTTGGTTATGGACGGACCCGAATTGTACCTCCACCCAGCGCCCAAGATGGACTACCATACCGCGCCGGTTCCCAAACGGGACTAATAGGGAATTCGAAACGCCGCACGCGGCGCCAATCGAAACTGCCCCCGCAACTGTAGATGCCGAGCCTGCTCCTTCATGCCACTGGACACCGTCCGGGAAGGCCGGAGCGAGGCGACGACGCATCAGTCAGGAGACCTGCCGGCCCAGCAACATCACTCACCGGCGGGGTGTCCGGGAAGGACATCCTCGCCTGCCCGAGCGGCAGCGTTCGAGGGCGTATTTCCGAGCCGTAACGCCCCTGCTGCACGTACGGTTCACACGGAGATTGCCCCATGCTGCCACGCGTTACCGCCCTGATCGCCGGGCTGGGCTTGTGTGCCCTGGCCCAAGCGGCGCCCACTCATTACCCGCTGGCGGTCGAAAACTGCGGCAGCACCGTGACCTTCCAGCACGCCCCCGAGCGCAGCGTGACCATCGGCCAGGCCGCCACCGAAATGCTCTACGCCCTGGGCGTGGGTGACAAAGTGGTCGGCACCTCGCTGTGGTTCAACAGCGTGTTGGCGCCGTTCAAGGCGCAGAACGACGGCATCGACCGCCTGGCCAACAACGAGCCGAGCTTTGAAGCGGTGATCGCCAAGCGCCCGCAACTGGTGGCGGCCGAGCTGGAATGGGTGGTCGGCGCGCAAGGCGTGGTGGGCACGCGCGAGCAGTTCCATGAATTGCAAATCCCCACCTACCTGCTGCCCTCCGACTGTGAAGGCAAAGACAACCTGGTCGGCGCCGACGGCACGCGGCTGGAGCCGTTCCGCATCGAGACGATCTACAAAAGCATCCACCAACTGGCGCAGATCTTCGACGTGCAGGATCGCGGCCAACAACTGAACGACGAACTCAAAGCGCGCCTGGCCAAATCCGTCGCCACCGCGCAAGGCAAGGGCTTGAAACACGCCAGCGCACTGGTCTGGTTCTCCAGCGCCGAGATGGCCAGCGACCCTTATGTGGCCGGGCACAAGGGCGTTCCCGAATTCATGTTGGAAACCCTCGGTTTGCACAACGTGGTGCAGTCCGATGAAGAGTGGCCCGCCGTCGGCTGGGAGACCCTCGCCAAAGCCAACCCGACCTTCCTGGTGATCGCCCGCATGGACCGCCGCCGCTACCCCGCCGACGACCATGAAAAGAAACTCGCCTTCCTGCGCAGCGACCCGGTCACGCGCAACATGGACGCGGTAAAAAACAACCGCATCATCATCCTCGATGCCCTGGCGCTGCAGGCAAGCCTGCGCACCTTTGATGGCCTTGAACAACTGGCCGCGGCCATCGACGGCTACAACCTGCCCAAATGATCCGTACCCTACTCGCCCTCGCGCTGCTGCTGGCCGCCGTCCTCGCCGGCGTGGCCATCGGCGAAACCGCCATCGAACCGCAGGTGGTGTTGCAGGTGCTCGCCAATAAACTGTGGAACGCCGGCTACCTGCTGGACCCCATCGACGAAGGCGTGGTGTGGAACTACCGCCTCACGCGCACCCTGGTCGCCGCCGCCTGCGGCGCCGGGCTGGCCACCTGCGGGGTGATTCTGCAATCGTTGTTGCGTAACCCGTTGGCCGACCCGTACTTGTTGGGCATCAGCGCCGGCGCCTCGACCGGCGCGGTGCTGGTGGCGTTGATGGGCGTGGGCGGCGGCTTGGTTTCGCTGTCGGCCGGCGCGTTTGTCGGGGCCATGGCGGCATTCGCCCTGGTGATTTTATTGGCGCGGGCCAGCGGCTCCATGAGCGGCACCGGGCAGATCATCCTCGCGGGCATCGCCGGCTCGCAGCTGTTCAATGCGCTCACCGCATTCCTGATCACCAAGTCCGCCAGCTCGGAACAGGCGCGCGGCATCCTGTTCTGGCTGCTCGGCAACCTCAGCGGCGTGCGCTGGCCGTCGGTGTGGCTGGCGGTGCCGGTCGCCGTGGCGGGCTTGGCCGTGTGCCTGTGGCACCGGCGTGCGCTGGATGCGTTTACCTTCGGCAGCGACTCGGCGGCGTCCCTCGGCATTGCGGTGCGCCGCGTACAGTTTGTGCTGGTGGGCTGCGCCGCGCTGGTCACGGCGGTGATGGTGTCGATTGTCGGCTCCATTGGCTTTGTCGGCCTGGTGATCCCCCACGCCGTGCGCTTGTTGCTCGGCACCGGGCACTCGCGACTGCTGCCGGCCAGTGCGTTGGGCGGCGCCTTGTTCCTGATCGCGGCCGATGTGCTATCGCGCACCTTGATCAAGGGCCAGGTGATCCCGGTGGGCGTGGTCACGGCGCTGGTCGGCGCGCCGGTGTTTGCGCTGATCCTGATCGGCCGGAGGAATGCCCGATGACAGTGCTCAGTTGCACGGGCCTGGGCTTCAAGGTGCGCGAGGCCGAGTTGCTGCGCGAGATTCACCTGGAGGTAAACCTGGGTGAAACCTTGGGCATCGTCGGCCCGAACGGTTCCGGCAAATCCACCCTGCTCAAACTGCTGGCGGGCTTGCGTACGCCCGCCAGCGGCGAGGTGCGACTGGGCGGCCAACGCCTGGGCGACCTCTCGCGCCGCACCATCGCGCAACAGTTGGCGGTGGTGGAGCAGCAGGCCGACACCGACGACGCGATCCGCGTGTTCGACGCCGTGGCGCTGGGCCGCACACCCTGGCTGTCGGCGCTGAGCCCATGGTCACACGACCACGACACAATCGTGCGCCAGGCCCTGCACGACGTGGACGCCACCCACCTGAGCCAACGCGCCTGGCGCAGCCTCTCCGGCGGCGAGCGCCAACGCGTGCACATCGCCCGTGCCCTGGCGCAACGGCCACAGATTCTGTTGCTGGATGAGCCGACCAACCATCTGGATATCCAGCATCAACTGGCGATTTTGAAAGGTGTCCAGGCGCTGCCGGTGACGACATTGATTGCGCTGCACGATCTCAACCAGGCACTGACCTGTGATCGGTTGGCCGTGCTGGATCGCGGGCGATTGGTGGCGCTGGGCAAGCCGATGGATGTACTCACACCGCAACGCCTGCAGGACACGTTCGGCGTGCAGGGGCACTACCTGACGGACCCGTTTGATGGGGCGCAAATACTGCGGTTGCGCTCTAACTGAGCGACCATGCCGTCGGGCAGCAAAGATCAGCGCTGGGAAACCCACAACAAACAGCCCACCATGCGCCCGCCGACCGTCACGTCTGGCCAAACTTCACTAATGGCGGCCTAAAAAATGGGTGGATATGTGTGCTGAGAATCTGGGGATACCTGCCAAAGTGCTATAAGGACTTTCCGCCTGCCTAGCCTTTTAAATCATGCCGATCAGCCGTTGTGGCGAACGGCTTTATTGTTCGCCATTGATACGTTTCGTGATCCACCTTCGGCCATACCCCAACACCCCATCCGCCATCGCCACCGGAAAATGAATGAACCCGTGCGCCGACTCCGGCAGCAGATGGGCCTCGGCCTGCGGCCATCGTTCAGCAATGAGCAACGTGTCGTCCCTGAGCGGGTCCAACTCGCCCACGAACATCAACGCTGGCGGCATACCTTCAAAGTCGCCATACAACGGCGACAACGGCGGTTGCCTGCGCTGTTCATCACTTAATCCCGGCGTGAGCAAGCGCAACGCCTCGACCATCCCCGGCCCATCCAGCAATAACGTGCTCGGCCCGGCCTGGCGCACGCTCGGTGTGCCAGTCAAATCGTAAACGCCGTAATACAACACCGCACCGCTTACCCGTTTGAGCAACTCTGGCCATTGTTTGAACACCAGCAACGTCGCCGCCGCCAGATGCCCGCCGGCCGATTCGCCGACGAAGACCACCGGCAAATGCGCAAACTCTTCCTCGGCGAGCAACCAATGCGCCGCCGCCAGGCAGTCCTCCAACAGCCCTTCAACCGGCGTATCCACCGCCAGCCGATAATCCACCGACACCACCGCCACGTCGCACGCGTTGACCATGCCGAGGTTGAGGTCGTCGTCCATCTGCGCATTGCCGATCACCCAACCGCCGCCGTGAATATCCAGTACCACCCCCTTGGGCGGGCCGCTCGGGCGCAGGATGCGCACGGGCACGCCCGCCACCACTTTGCATTCGACCACGGGCGCCTGCTTGAACGTTTGGCTTGCACGCAACAGCGCCTGGATCAGACGCGGTGTGACGCGGTTGCGGATTTTAAAGCGCGGCATCCACGCGAGCTTTTGATTGAAGCGGCGCATTTGGGCCAGTTCAGCCTCGCTCGCAGGCCAGAGTTTGTGAGCCATCAGCGGTTATTGCGCAAGATCGAGAAATTCAGCGCCGCCGCCACGCAGAGCCACGCCAGGTACGGGAACAGGATCAAGCCGGTGATCAGGTCCAGGCGCACCGCCAATACCACCATCGCCGCCACGGTGAGCCATAGCAGCACGATAACCACCATGCCGGCGAGCAGGCGATGGGCACCGAAGAACACCGGCGTCCACAAGGTGTTCAAGGCGATTTGTGCGGCCCACAGCGCCAACACCATTTCGCTGCCCGGTATCAGGCTCAGACGATAACCGGCCCAGGCCAGCAGCAGGTAGATGATGGTCCACGCGACCGGGAACAGCCAATTGGGCGGGGTGAAGCTGGGCTTGACCAGGGATTCGTACCAGGCGCAGGGCTTGAAGATAATGCCGGTGCTGGCGGCGGCGGCGCAGGCGAGCAGGAAGATGAAGAAGGTCATGGTCGGTCCTTGAGCTGGAGGGGTAGAAAGCAACGCTATGCTTGAGTGACTCGAACTACCGCGAATAAATTCAATAACGGCGGCAAAAATGGCACTCTTCCACCTTTTTTGAGCACCACCAGAGACCCCAACCGTGACCAACACCCGCGCCGATTGCTCCAACAGCCCCTGGTCGGTGTTCCTGATCTTCCTGCGCCTGGGCCTCACCTCGTTCGGCGGCCCCATCGCCCACCTCGGCTATTTTCGCGCCGAGTTCGTGACGCGGCGGCGCTGGCTCAGTGAGCGCAGCTATGCCGACCTGGTCGCGCTGTGCCAATTCCTGCCCGGCCCCGCCAGCAGTCAGGTCGGCATCGCTCTGGGCCTGTCGCGGGCGGGTTATGGCGGTGCCGTGGCCGCCTGGGCCGGGTTCACCTTGCCATCCGCCGTGCTGCTGGTGCTGTTCGCCCTGGGCATTGCGCACCACAGCAGCGCCCTGCCGCCCGGCGTGCTGCACGGCCTTAAAGTGGTCGCTGTGGCCGTGGTCGCCCAAGCCGTGTGGGGCATGGCGCGCAATCTGTGCCAGGGCGCGGCCCGCCTCATACTGATGCTGATCGCCGGTGGCGTGGCCTTGCTCGTGCCTTCCGCCTGGGGCCAAGTGGGCGTGATTGTCGTCACCGGCGTGATCGGCCTGCTGCTTTTAAAACCCACGCCGAACGCCGAACACGAAGCGCTGCCCATGCCCATCCGCCGTCGCACCGGCGCCCTGTGGCTACTGCTGTTTGCGCTGTTGCTGATGGCCTTGCCGCTGCTGGCGCAAAACCTGCCCAACCAAGGCCTGGCGCTGGTAGACGCCTTCTACCGCGCCGGTGCATTGGTGTTCGGCGGCGGCCACGTGGTGCTGCCGCTGCTGCAAGCCGAAGTGGTGCCGCCGCAGTGGATCAGCAACGACCTGTTCCTCGCCGGCTACGGCGCCGCCCAAGCCGTGCCCGGCCCTCTGTTCACGTTCGCGGCTTTCCTCGGCGCCGCCATGCAACCTGACCCGAACGGCTGGCTGGGCGGCCTGATCTGCCTGCTCGCCATCTTCGCCCCATCGTTCCTGCTGGTGTTCGGCGCCCTGCCTTTTTGGGAAACCCTGCGCCGCAGCCCACGCACCCAAGCCGCCCTGACCGGCGTGAATGCCGGCGTGGTGGGCCTGCTGTTGGCCGCGCTGTACCGCCCGGTGTGGACCAGCGCGATTTTCAGCGTCTACGACCTCGGTTTGGCCGTGCTCGCGCTGGTGGCGTTGATGGCCTGGAAGTTGCCGCCGTGGCTGGTGGTGGCGGCAAGCGCTGGGCTGGGATGGCTGCTCAGCCTCACTGCCGGATAAAAAAGCCGCTGGCACCACGGGATTAACCGGTGGGAGCTGTCGAGCCCCAGCGAGGCTGCGATGGGATCGCCTCAGTCTCCTTGCCTGGCCAAGGCACCTGCATCGCCCTCTCACTAAAGCCCTATTGCCCGGCCGACGGCTCCACAATCGTGAGCCAAGGCCACCGCGCCTGATAACTCCTGGCCTTTTCAGCAAACAGCGCCTGCTCCGGATGCAACGGGTTGATCCGCAACACCCCTTGCTCCACATCCGCCAGCCCATACGGGGCGTACACCTCACCGCTGGCGATATCCAACGCGATGCACGTCCCCGCCACCAGGTAACGATCCACCCCCTGCCGGGCCGATTGCAATTGTGGGTAAGGCCGACCGAAGCGCTGCCCATACCAAAGGTGCACCCGCGCCTGGTTCTTGACCTCCACATTCACGCCCAGGTCCTTGAACAAGCCGTCAGCCCGGCGAATCACCGCGTCCTCCGCCTCGTAGGACAGGTCCGTATCGAAGTAAAAGACGTCGTAGTCTTTCACCCCCTGATCGGCCGGTAGCTTCATCTGGTGATTCCACACCGCCTGGAACAGACAACCCGCCGTGAGCATGCACTGGTCCACACCGAGGTCGGGTAGACGCGCGGTGATTTCGGCGTTGATGGGGTTGGCCATGGCCAGTTCGAGGAAGGTGTCGACGGTCAATGTCATGGTGTGCCCTTGGTAAGCAGTCCTTGTCCAGGAGCCGACTGTACAAGATCTCACAAGCGAAAATCGAGCGACTCCAACTTGCTGTATTGCCTACGCGTGCGTCAGAATCCGCCGACTTGTGCACCTGGGTAGCCGTCTCTAAGGTGGCTCGGTCGCCGACATCTCGGGGATCGGGTTTAGTAGCCTGACGGTTTATCCAGACAAAAGTGCACAAGCGTTATCAACCAGACATTCCAGTCTGTACTTGATGGTGGCTGTGCGCAGGGCGCCTTCGGGCGCGCCGGCTTTCGTTTGGATTCCCCGGTCTACTAACCTGCGCACAGCTGCCACCCTTTTGTTTAGTAGCTAAAGGATGGCGGCCCTAGACAGGAATTCAAACATGTATAAGGCCGCACCAGATTCAGCCGCACTTTTCAGCGTCGCACCCAACGCCAGCAACGAAACCCTCATCACCAACAGCTACGAAACCTTCACCAGCGTCAGCACCCTGCTGCTCGACCTGTGCGAAGACCTCAACGGCAAACACCGCGACATCGCCCTGGCCATCCACCAACTGAGCGAACTGGGCGTACTCCTCACCGCCAGACTCCTCGACCGCGAAGCGCCCTGCCCCGGCTGATCATCAGCCCTTCAACTCACTCGCCCGATTGCTCGCCGCGTCGTCATAGGCCACATACAACGACTCGGCGATCTGGCTTTTGATGGCCTTGGTGGATTCAAGCCCCAACACAAAACCCTCGGCCTTGCCGCCTGCGCGGTTGAGCTCGTCATGGGTGGCAGCGCCGGTGATGGCGTCAAGCAGCTTAGTGGCGTGAGGGCCAACGCCTTTGGGGAGGGAGATTTGCTCGATGGACATTGCGATACCTTTAACAGTTGAGTCGGTAGCGCTTGGAACCACTGCCGGGGAAGGCATAGTAGACGGGTTTGCGATGAGAGGGGCTGCTTTCGGCCCAGAAGCAGCCAATATCGTCTCTGTTAAAGTACCTCCCTGAACACAACTCTCGGACGGCTTCATGGAACGATTCCATCCTCGTGGCATTGATGCAGACGGTTATATCCTCAACGTGTCCAACGTCGAGGTGCAGCCACAGTTTCAGGCATTGCTGGCGGACGTTTGCATGACGCTCGCCCAGTCGGAACCTCTGCTGGATGGGATTTATCTTTATGGCAGCGTCGCTAGAGGCGACGCCTTACCGGGAGTTTCCGACCTAGACCTAACCCTTGTTCTGCGCAGCTCTCCTGCATCGCAGGATCTGGAATTGCTCGAGACGAAAAAGCGCACGCTGGAAAGTCGGCATACCGAAGTCACCAAGATCGATTTCGACATCGGTAGTCGTTCTGACGTATTGGCGGCCAACAATCGATTGAGCTGGGGTTATTGGCTCAAGCATCACTGTCGTTGCTTATGGGGGAATGATCTGGCCAAGCACTTCGACCGGTTCAAGCCGTCGCGTGATATCGCCATTGCCGTGAATAGTGATTTTGAATCCGTACTGACCCGGTATGCCGATCTTATCGATCTGGCGACCACACCGACGCAATCCCTACGCCTGCAACGCGAAGCCTCGCGCAAAGTCATCCGGTCAACTCAAGTACTTCGCTCTGAACAAGACTTGATGTGGCCGCAAACACTGGAGGAGCATGTCGAGCTATTTGTTCAGCATTACCCGTGCATGAGAATGCAGATATCTTTTTTCTTGTCCCAGGCAAAGAACCCATACGCGAAGCCAAAAGAGTTTACGACTAAGGTCCATGATTTTTTGACCTGGATGGCTTCAGAAACCGGTTAGGTCTACTGTGGGTCGTTTTCAACCGGTCGTGGAAGGCAGCAGTCGGCTAAAAGCGGACGCTCTTACACCGACGTTTATATTATCGGCCAAGCGACATGGCGCCTTCGTCAAAATTGAAAGCACGTGCCAACTGGCCGAGTACAGTCCCCTCCTAGTATCGTTGCGGCCATCAACCATCACAGAACAAGGATGTTATACATGCGTTTACTCTTGCCGCTGGCCGTAAGCCTGACCCTTATCGGCTGCGCCACTACTAAAACCGATGTTCGCAACGAAGCACAAATCAGCCAATATGACCCGGCCAACACTGCTCGTGTGCGCCTGATTACGGGCGACACCACCAATGCGGGCTTCCTAAGTGGTCAGACCTGCGAGGCGTTTTACAACGTGTCCCTGCTCACCAAAACACCTGAAGAAGCAGGATGGCAAACGGCGCATGTCGACTCGGCCGGACTCTACCCTTTTCGGGCGACAGACAGCCAAAACACCGTGATTGGCATGCCTGCCAGTAAGGCGAGCAAAGCCATCAATCAGTCAGTCAAGGTGTTTGACGAGTATGTCATCCCGGCCGGGAAACCCTTTATTGCAGGGTTCGCCATGGGGGGCTCGCAGCTATCATGCTTTCCAGCCCCCGTCACGCTCATTCCCGAACCTGGCAAAGACTATGAAATGGAACTTCAAATCGTGAAAGTCAGCACGTGGAAAGCAGGCTGCGTGATTGCCGTTCGACAACTATCCACTCAGACCGCTACCACAGTCGAAACACCATTAAGACCGCAAGTGTGTGCGAAGACACCGTCGGGCTGGTATACGGTCAACGCATCACCTTCGCCTTCGAGCGAATAGCCATCCCGCAAGATCCGCTGCAGCTCAAGTGGCGCAGGCTTCCATTGGCCATTCCCGGCCAGACGAGTCCATTCGTTCTACGAAATCCCCCCTTTCAGTTAACGTCGATGCCGGGATAGAGATCCGCAGGTGGGTGGTAGTTGGGGTCTTCAAAGCGGCTATTGTTGTAATGCATTTTGGCAGTGGGCCCCTCGCCTATGTACGTAACCTCAGGATTGGGCGTCAGATGCCATCCGGTCCCGTCGTTATCGCGTTCGATCAGCGACGGATACAACGTACAGGTCCCCCCCGAACCGGATGTCAGCCTGAATTGATAATAGCGCCCGGCCTGTGGCGTGAATTGAGTTGTGACGTAGCACGAGCGGGTGCGCGAGCCCTTCCAGAACATACTCACTTGCGTCTCGATGCCCGGCCTTATGGGTGTTTCATAGTAGTCGGAAGTCAAATTCTGCCCGGCCTTGGGCATGCCCACGTCTTGCGTGTGGGTAAATGGAAGAGGCCCCGTCCGGACGGAGCCTCCCGAACGCACGCCGTTCTCGTATTGATAAATATCGGCATGCTGAGTGAAGTTCACGACCCTGACCCAAGCGGGGTTCGGCTCGTTTTCAGGCGCTTTGAAGTAATGGAAATGAGGAAAATACTGACAGCCGGCAAATAGCGGCAGCGTCAGAAAACAAAGGGTACGGCGAATAGACATTGGAACCAGTCCTTTACGGGATCGTTGTACAGACCACAGAACGGGAGATGAATTTCACAGCTGGCGCACTCCAAGCAACGTTCAGCGGGCATCTGTTTGTTTCACCGGGGACGATGACAGGGTGTCGGCGAGCGCGGAAACCACCCCCTGGGGATTGGCACCGAGGGTGACCGCATGGACGGAGGCTGTCATCTGGATGGGATGCGCTTAGAAAGCAGGCCCTGCATACGGTATTCTGCGCGACATCAACCTCGACCCCAGCCTACCGGCCCCTGAAGCGGTATTGAGCCCGGCGCCCATGGATCTCGACATGCTAATCGGCCACCGCTTCGAACATCTCGCCAACGGCGATCTGCATATCCATTCACGCAACCTCGTGCAAAGCGCATTTATGCTGCTGACCGGCGCAATCACCTTCATCCTGCCGGTGGCCTGCGTCGGGTTCTGGCTTACCGAATGGCAAGCGCAGCTGGCTGATCTGAATCCGTTGTCGACCCTCCTGTTAATACTCTCGCTGCTGCTGATGCCTGCCTTGGGCCTGTCCCTGATGGCGTACATGGGCTCGCGCGAGTCGTTGTTGTTGTCACGCGTCGGCGGCGAAGGCAAGCGCCGCACGCAGAACTTTTTCGGGCGCCGAGAGCGTGTGAAGTCGGTATTCAACATCGATAACCCGCGCGCCCTGGAACTGCGTCGTCGCGAGCAGGCCGAGCCCATCCACACCCAGTTGTGGCTGGTAATGCGTGATGGCGGCGAGCACCGGTTGACCACCGACAACATTCCGGTGGTGCCGGGCAGCAAACGCACCGACCTGTGGCTGCGCACACTGGCCGACTACCTCGACGTGGCAGTGCCTGGCGAGGTCGTCCTTGAATCGGCGGTCGCTAAACCGGCACCCTATCGGCCGGCGCCAACGCCGGCGAAGATCGCCAGGCAGCGCAAAACCAAAGGCCCCGTGCCGGCGGCTGAGTCGACCGAACAACTCGGCATCCCCGCGCGCGCCCTGCTCGCGCTGATAGGCACTTTCCTCGCAGTGCTGGAGCTGAATCAGATCGTCGCATTAGTGCCGGCGGTGATCAGCGGGCGACTGCGAATCAGCGGTTTTAGATCGGGATACACGACGTTCTACTGGGCCGAGCAGCCGGTCGCGTTTTCATTCAATGTATTTTTGGGTGTGGCCGAGGTTCTGGTGATCGGGTTTATCGCCTGGCAATGCCTGCGCACGGCGATTCTGGGGCGGATGAAAGCCAATCCTTGAACGTAGGATGTTGGCGCATCCGCAAGCTCAACACCTCTTCCCCATAAACCAGATCCCTACACCTGGCCGCACCGCGTACGTACCGCAGGCGTCCGGCTTCGTTACGCCCAGGGGTATGAGATCGCCAAGATCCAGAACACCACCGCTAACCCCCAGCAGATGGGCCCCGCCGTGGAAAAATCCTGGATGCTGCCCGTCGACATCCCCCCAGCGACCCATCGCTGCCTAGTCCAAAAAAACCCGGCCATCGAAAAACTCGCACGCAACCGGAAGTTCTCTGCGACGCGCCCAAGACCTACAACGTAACCGTGGCCAAGGTGAAGGGCGAACAGGCGCTGAAACTGATCGACCCACGTTTCTCGATTATGCGCGGCATCAGCTTCAGCCAAGGGTTCTGACGCAAGCGTCGGCATGGGAGAGACGCATGAAAAAAATGCCCCTCCGATGCGCACACACTAGCCTTGCAGTGTTCGCAGTTTTTCTTCGAAGTAGCGGATTTGCGCCAAGTCATCGGGGTCGACCTGCCTGAGTATCTGAAGAGCCTTTGTATAGGCGGCGCGTGCCTTGGCGGTGTCGCCTTGAGCCTCGTAGACTCGCGCAAGGTTGAAGTGGCGCAAAATTATTTTGGGGTGATGCTCGCCAAACGTTGCCTGGTCACTGTTCAGCGCCATCGTCAGGAAGGCTTCCGCTTTATCGTACTGGCCCAGGCCGCGATAGGCGTCGCCGAGGTTGTTCCAGCGGATGGCGACCGTCGGATGGCGCGGACCATGCAGGGCCATGTCGATATCCAGCGCCTGTTGAAAAAGCGGCAGCGCCGCCTCGTACTTGCCCTGGAGGTTATAGGCATTGCCCAAGTTGTTCAGCGAGACGGCTACCGAAGCGTCGTTGTCGCCGAGCAGTCGCTTTCTCAACGCGATATTTTTGCGCAGGTTTTCGAAGGCCTCTTCATATCGGCCCAGTTTGCTCTGCGCGGTACCGATGTTGTTGTAGCTGTCGGCAATTATCAGGTCATCCGTGCCAAGTACCGCGAGGCGCATTTTCAAGGATGTTTCATAGTAGCCAAGGGCAATCTCGAAATTGCGTAGTCGCTCGTGAAGATAGCCGAGGTTGTTCCAGTAGGTCGCCTGTTGCGCGGTCGAGGCTTGGCCGTTCTGTTTAGCCGCCTCCAGTGCCTGGGTAACCAGGACGATGGCGGTACGGTCATCGCCCAGCACAGAGACTGCCAGCGCCTTGATATTCAACGCCTCGGAGTTGGCAGGGTCGGCTTCAAGCACGCGATCCGCTTCCTCAATCGTCGCCTGATACTGCCCTGCCGCGAAAAGGCTAACTGCTTTGTCGCTCACGGCCCCCAGGGCGGCCTCAGCGCCAAACATCAGAAAGAGCAATGAGAACGGCAATAGCGCTTTCAGCCAACGAATGCGCAGGGAGGTTCTTGGGTTTGAAATGCAGATCTGACTCATGGTTTTTTTCGATCCAACACACTCATTAAATTGAAGTAACGAAGCGGGCTTTGACGCGGAACGGGGGTGGGTTCGTTTACCCGCCCCCTTCCCAGACGCCTGCTATTAAAAGACATCCATCGCTCTACAAAGCCCCGCCTTCTCAACAGCCTCATTTGCAGGTTCCCCCCCTGCATTCAAACGCTGCAACGCGACCAGACACCGGCCACTGTCCAACAGGATCAATTCATAGTCCTGATGCGCCGTTGGGGTGAAACGAAAGGTTTGTTGGCAGCTATAGGAATAGCCGGCGCAAACGTGGCCTTCACTCTGGAAGTTCATCGCGAACGGTTTACCCGCCGGGACCTTCAGTTCGGTACGCGCCAGCGCTTGGCCTTTCGCCTCCACCCGACGGTTGCTCTCGGGCATGCCCAGGCTGCGGCCGTTATTCTGGTCGGCAAAGCCGGATTCGGCCACCGCCATCACGCCAGCGCCGGGAACACGCCAGTCGATGCAATCGCTGCCCGGCACGCCACGCGCCATGCCATTGGTGATGATGCGCAAGCGTGCGGTATCACCCGCGGCGGGTTCAACATAAGCCGTGGAATAAGCACGGATATTGGAAATATTGCCGCAGCCGCTCACGGCAAAGGCCAGGCCTGCTATCAGAAACGCTCTCATGAAAATCCCTTTCTTACGGTTCAACGGCAGAAGTATGGACTCTGGATGCACAGTGCCTCACCGGCCTTGGCTCCAGGAGTGGTCACCGTAAGAGCTGGCGCGTTGACGTGGCACGAATATCCAAAGCGGCCCGATTAAGTTTCCCAACGTCAGGTCGATACCCTGACTAACCCGCACCCCCTCGCAGCCAGGAAGCTCACATGAACCTTAGAAACCTTAACGTAGCTCCACGAGCTTCCATGTTTTTCGCGTCAATCATCGTATTGGTCTTTGTACTCGGCGCAGTCGCCGCAGTGCAGATGGGCAAACTGCGGGATGCAGAAAAAGATATTGAAACCAACTGGCTGCCAAGTATCAGGCAAACAGCATTAATGAACTCCGGCGTGATGCGGCTGAGGCTTGAAACTCAGCGCGCGCTCGCTGACCCTACAACCCTTCAGTCGACCGTTGCCTCCTTTGCAGGCTACCGGAAGGTCTTGGCGGATGCGGTAGCCCAGTATGAACCACTGATCGCGAGCAACGACGAGCGCACCCTGTATCTAGTGGTTAAAGCGTCCGCCGATGCATATGCCAAACAGCTGGACATTCTCGAACCTTTGATGGCGCGCGCTGACATACCTGCAGCGGTAAGCCAGGTGAGTACAGGCATCCGCCCGTTGACGAATCGGTTGGAGGGCGAGATCAAAGCCCTGACTGACTACAACAACAATGGCGCGACAGCCGCTGGGCAATACGCAACCGCCACTTACGCCGAAGGCATCTGGGTAATCAGTGGCCTTATTGCCGGTGTCGTAGTCCTGACTATCGCGCTGGCGACCCTTCTGACCAAGAGCATCACCACTCCGATAGGTACAGCCCTGTCCGTGGCCGAACGCATAGCCGGCAGTGATCTGTCCAAAGAAGTGCAGGTCAGCGGGAAGGATGAAGCCGCACGCCTGTTAAAAGCGCTGGCCCAGATGCAGGAAAACCTGCGCAAAACCATCATGCAGATCAGTGATTCATCCACGCAGCTGGCCTCGGCCGCAGAAGAAATGACGGCGGTCACGGAGGAATCCAGTCGAGGCCTTGTTTCACAAAATGATGAGGTCAACCAGGCGGCCACCGCCGTAACCGAAATGAGCGCGGCGGTTGACGAGGTGGCCCGCAATGCAGAGTCGGCCTCCGAAGAGTCGCGTCGCACCCAGGAATTCACTGAGACCGGCCTGGAGCGCGTCTCTCAAACACTGAAGTCCATTCAAAAACTGAGCGGCAACGTTGAAACCACGAGCGACAAGATTCAGGTGCTGTCAGAGCGCGCTCAAAGCATTAACAAAGTCGTCGAAGTGATCAGGGCCATCGCCGAGCAGACCAACCTGCTGGCGCTGAACGCAGCCATTGAAGCCGCAAGGGCCGGTGAGCAAGGGCGCGGCTTTGCCGTGGTGGCGGACGAGGTCAGGGCGCTGGCGCACCGAACGCAGTCTTCCACGCAAGAGATCGAACAGATGATCTCCGCCATGCAGAGCGACTCAGCCGAAGCGGTGGAAGCCATGAGCAAAAGCAAAGAGCTGGCGACCCAATCCCTCGACGTCGCCCAGGAAGCCAGCACTTCACTGGACCAGATCGCCAAGGCCATTACGCAGATCAACGAGCGCAACACCTTGATAGCCACTGCGTCTGAAGAACAAGCTCATGTAGCGCGTGAAGTCGACCGTAATCTGGTCAGCATTCGAGAGCTGGCCGTGCAGAGTTCCGCGGGCGCCAGTCAAACCGCCAGCGCGTGCGGAGAAATGTCAAAGTTGGCGGTCGACCTTAACAGGATGGTGAGTCGCTTCGTCGTTTGAAACATCAGGCCCCACGCGTTCCGCCAGGGGTGTATTGAAGGCGGCGGCAATACCCGCTGCGCCACCGGCCGGGATCAGGTCTTCAGGGCGGACGATGCGTGCGTTAGGCAGATAGCGGTGAAAGAAATGCAGGCAGCACCGCAAAATCATAGCGGTGCTTGCGCCCCAGGGCTTGAGCCGCCCCATCTACCACCGGCATTTCACGCAATACGGGCAGAAACTGTGCTATCGATGCACTCCCCCAATCCCCGAAGGCTGTCCCGACCATGAGCCTCTCCGCCGATTTCACCCCATGGACCTCCCTGCTCGGCGGTGCCTTGATAGGTTTGTCCGCCGGCCTGTTCATGCTGCTCAACGGGCGCATTGCCGGTATCAGCGGTCTGCTCGGCAGCCTGCTGTCCAGGCGTAGCGATGGTCGGGGGGAGGCGCTGGTGTTCGTCGCGGGGTTGATCGCCTCGCCCCTGATCTGGTTACTCGGCGCGCCGTTGCCGCAGCCCTCGTTCCAGGTCGGTGGCGTGGCGCTGGTACTGGCGGGGGTGTTGGTGGGGATCGGTACGCGCTATGGCGCCGGCTGCACCAGCGGGCACGGGGTCTGCGGGCTTTCACGGTTGTCGGTGCGCTCGCTGGTGGCGGTGGGTTGTTTCATGGGCAGCGGCTTTGCCGGCGTCTACGTGCTACGTCATGTAGTGGGGGCTTGAGCATGCGCAAAATCACGGCTTTGATGGCGGGCTTGATCTTCGGGCTGGGGCTGTACCTCAGCGGGATGACAAACCCGGCCAAGGTGCTGGGTTTTCTCGACCTCGCTGGCGACTGGGACCCTTCGTTGGCCTTGGTCATGCTCGGGGCGCTGATGGTGAGCAGCGTGTTTTTCTTCTTCGCCAGGCGGCGTGACACCGCATTGCTCGGCGCGCCGATGCAGATGCCGACACGGCGCAACATCGACCGCCGGCTGGTGCTGGGCAGCATCGTGTTCGGTATCGGCTGGGCGATTGCCGGGCTCTGTCCCGGACCGGCCGTGGCCTTGCTGCTGACGGGGCGATGGCAGGCGGTGCTGTTCAGCGTGGCCATGCTGGCGGGCATGCTGGTGTTCGCGGGCCTCGAATCACGCAAGCAGCGCTGAACATTGCGGCTGGCGTCAGCCCCTCAATCCGCGGCCTGTTGGAAGGCATAGCCGCTCACCGCCAGCAACACACCGGAGATGGCGTAAGTAAAGCTGATCATCACGCGGCGGCCGATCACGTCAAACAAGCGCCCCAGCAAGACTACCGCTGCGGTGTCGCGGTGGAGCGCGTGTTGCTGGGTCATGGCCACGTCCGTCATGTGCAAGTCCCTCCCCGTTATGAGTAAGCGCCTGAAACGGGAGTTCAAATTCAATGGCGTCGGTTATGCGCTGAACGAAGCAAGCCCCGGCGTAGTCGGAACAGCAGGCCACCGGCAAGGAACCCGCTCATGCCCTTACGCTTCGCCACCCTGGCAACCCTTTTCAGCCTGGCTGCCACGGCCAGCGCTGCCCAACCACCGCTGCGCCTGGAAAACCTGCAACGCTGCGGCGACGTGTTGGAAAACCGCCAGCAGGACTGGTGCCTGACCGTTCGCGGCCTGAACGATGCCCCGCCACAGCTGAAACTGGCGGGCAAGGCCCTGCCGGCGGATGCGGTACAACGCGACGGCAACCACGTGCACCTGCACCTGGACAGCGCCCGCTATCAGAGCGGCCCGCTGTGGCTGGAAGACGGCCCGCGCGTCAGCAATGCCGCCTGGCTGAGCGTGCGCAACAGCCAGGTGGTAGCGGCCGGCCCCAGCGAAGTGGCGAAGAACATGGACGGCCTGACCACCTATGTGAACCTGGTCAGCGTGCTGATCGAAGAAGACCAGAACGGCCGCCAGGAAGCCGAGCGCCTGGCGCGCAAATATGGAGCGACGGTGGTCGGCAGCATCGCGCCGTTGAATGTCTTCCAGTTGCGCCTGCCGGCCACGGACCTGATGCAACGGGATGCGCTGGTGCTGCGCCTGGGCAGCGAGACCGGCGTGGATGCCGTGGTGATCGAAGAGTCCGCCGCCGAAGAAACCGAGCACGCCGCCACGCGCCGTGAAGCGCCGAAAAAACCGCCCGCCGACTCCGATGAATGGGCCGCCAACCGCTTTCTCGACGCGGTGGCCTACTATCAGCGGCGCATCCCGGGGCAGCACTCGCCGATCCTGCCAAAACCGGTGCGCGTAGGCGTGATCGAGCGCGGCGTGGACTTCGACACGGCGGATTTCGCCGACTACCTGGGTGCCTGCGCGCCCAGTCGAACCTGCGTGTACGCACGCGACACCGACGGTGCAAACGGCCACGGCACCACCGTCGCCGGCATCCTTGCGGCGCGTTGGGACAACGGCGGCAACAGCGGTTTTTTGCGTGGCCTGGACAAGGCCAGCGGTGGTTTCGACGTGATCGTCGAGCGTAATTCCGATGCCGGCATCACGGCCAACATCGCGGCATCGGTCAACCTCGTGGAAGACGGCGTACGCGTGCTCAACTGGAGTTGGGGCATCCATCGCGTCGGCACCCGGGACGTCAACGGCCAGGACGTCGACTCACTGGTGCGCTCAGGCATTGCCATGAGCGGCTACGAAGAATTGCTGGAAGAATTTTTCCTATGGCTGCGCAAGGAACATCCCGACGTGATCGTGGTGAATTCCGCCGGTAACGGCTCGGCGTTCTCCGGCACGGATGACTACCGCCTGCCCTCCTCGTTTATCACCGAGCAACTGTTGGTGGTGGGCGGCCACCAGCGCGGCGAGCAGGCCGGCCTCGCCGTGGATGACCCGGCCTATGCGGTCACGCGCAGTTCCTCGAACGTCGACATGCGCGTCGATATCACCGCCGCCGCCTGCGCCCATGCATCCACGGCCGACGTCGGCGAGGAAGGCGCCGTGCATTGCGGCACCTCCTATGCCACCCCGATGGTCGCGGGCCTGCTGGCGGCCATGCTGTCGATCAACCCGCAACTGCAACCCGAGCAATTGCGCACACTCTTGCGCCGCAGCTCGATGGCGATTGGCGACAACCATGACTTTGAACGCAGCGACGCCCAGGACCTTACCGCGCCGATCCTGCCGTCGGAGCGTAGCTATCAGCTCAATGACAAGGACGTGGGGCGTTCCGCGCGGCTGGACATGCAAAAGGCACTGGACCTGGCCGTACAGAGCAGGACCCGGGTGCGTTGAACCTGAGGGCGACGGTTCTGCGTTATCAGTGGGGCTGAAAACCAGCCCCCCTGCCGAGCGTCAGCGCCGTTGAATCTGCACACTCGCAAAGGTCGGCTCATCGCGCGCCTGTTCCAGCGTGTTCTTCGGCTTTGCCGCCGAGCGCGGATGCACCACCGGCCGGCTCGCCTGCGGGGGTTGCAGGCGCATGTCGCAGCGTTCGTCGCTGGGCGCTACGCCGAAGAAATCCCGATAGCACTTGGAAAAATGCGGCGTGGACACGAAGCCGCAGATCACCGCCAGTTCCACAATCGAAATAGGCGTTTGCATCAGTAACTGACGCGCACGCGTGAGGCGCAGCTTGAGGTAATAACGTGACGGCGTGCAGTACAGGTAACGCTGGAACATGCGCTCCAGTTGGCGCCGGGATACCTGCACATAAGCCGCCAGGTCATCAAGATCGAGGGGTTCTTCCAGGTTGGCTTCCATCAAGGCCACCACTTCCTGCAGTTTGGGCTGTTGCGTGCCAAGCAGGTGCTTAAGTGGCACGCGCTGGTGGTCGCGTTCGTTGCGGATGCGCTCGTACACGAACATCTGCGATATCGCCGCCGACAGCTCATGCCCGTGATCGCGGCCAATCAGGTGCAGCATCATGTCCAGCGGCGCGGTGCCGCCGGAGCTGGTGAAGCGGTTGCCGTCGAGGGTGAACACACTGGAGCTGACAGTGACCCGCGCAAAGGCTTCCTGCATCGACGCCATCAGCTCCCAATGCACGCTGCATTGGAAGCCATCGAGCAAGCCTGCCATGGCCAGTGCCCAACTGCCGGTACACACCGCGCCGAGGCGCTTGCAATGCACGCGGGCCTGGTTGCGCAGCCAGGCGATGTGCTCAGGCTTCACCGCCGTGCGAATACCCACGCCACCGCACACGATCACAGCGTCGAAGCTGTGCGGGTCCTGCGTCGAGGCATCCGGCGTGACCGGCACGCCATCGCTCGCCCACACCGGCTGGCCGTTGAAGCTGAGGGTTTGCCAGCGGTAGAGCTCTTCGCCGGCCAGTTGGTTGGCCATGCGCAGCGGCTCGACCGCCGAGGCCAGTGAAATCAGGGTGAACTGGTCCAGCAGCAAAAAGCCGATGTTCTGGCAAGCAGGCGCGTGAGGCGTCATGACCGGTACCCCCCAACGGCTGATCAGGATTGCCCCAGCGAAACCGGTTCGGCCGTCGGGCCGTGCGGACGCGCCGTGAGCAGGCCGATCAAGGAGATGACCAGCGCCAGGCCAATGGTCGACGACACTTCGGTACGGTGCTCCGGCGTGACCATCATCACCCCCAGCGCCAGGCAGATGAACACGATCACCAGGTAGGTCAGCCAGGGAAACAGCCACATGCGAAAGCTCAACTCGACGTTCTGTCGACGCAGCAACCGGCGCATGCGCAGTTGGGAGATGGCAATCACCAAATACACCAGCAGCGCGATGGCGCCGGAACTGGCCAGCAGAAACTGGAACAACCCGGCCGGCATGAAGTAACTGAGCAATGTCACGCCCGCGCCGATGATGGTGCTGGCAACCACCGCGGCCCTGGGCACGCCTGCCGTCGAGGTGCGTTTGAGCGCTTGCGGTGCGTCGCCACGTTTGCCTAGGGAAAACAACATGCGCGAAGAGATGTAGATCGAGGAGTTCATGCAGCTGGCCACGGCGATCAACACCACGAGGTCAACCATGAATTTGGCATGGGGGATGTTCATCAACTCCAGCGCGCGTTGATAAGAACCGACCGACGCCAGCAGCGGGTCATTCCACGGCACCACCGAAATGACGATGGAAATCGACAACAGGTAAAAAATGCCGATGCGCCAGATCACCGAACGGGTGGCCTTGGCGATGTTCTGCGCCGGGTTACTCGACTCGGCCGCCGCGATAGTCACGGCTTCGGTGCCGATGAAACTGAACATAATGGTGATAAACGCGCCCACCACCGCCGACAGGCCGTTGGGTGCGAAACCGCCGTGTTCCTGCATCAACCGGCTGAGGCCGCTGGCCTCGCGGTCGGGAACCCAGCCCATCAACACGCTGAAACCCAGGCCGATGAACCCCATGATCGCGAGCACCTTGGCCATCGCGAACCAGAACTCGAACTCACCGTACTTGGCCACGCTGAACAGGTTGGTGATGACCAGCAGGATGATCGACAGCAAGGCGAACAGCCACGCGTCCACCTGCGCGAACCACTGGTTGAGCACATGCCCGGCCGCCAGCGCCTCGATCGGGATGACCAGCACCCAGAACCACCAATACAGCCAACCGATGGTGAACCCCGCCCAAGGGCCGATGGCCTGGTCGGCGTAGGTGGAAAACGAGCCCGTGTCCGGCCGCGCCACGGCCATTTCACCGAGCATGCGCATCACCAGCACCACCAGCAGCCCCGAGGCCAGATAGGCCAGCAACACCGCCGGCCCGGCGGCCGCAATGGCATGCCCGGAACCGACAAACAACCCGGCACCGATGATGCCGGCGATGGACAGCATGGTCACGTGGCGCGGCTTGAAGCCTTGCGCCAACTGGCCGTTGGAGTCCGTGGAGTTCAGGCTATTCATTGTTCTTGTTGTGCTCTGCGACCGAATTCGCACCACCTTAAGGGGGCTCGGCAAGGCCAAAGTAGCCTGGTTGCGCCATTGTCATGCTCGATGTCGACACGCAGGCAAACCGTGGGCGTCAGCGGCAGTCGACCCAATCACAACGCAGTTCCAAATGTGGGGCTTGCTCCCGATTGCGGTGTGCCAGCCAACTTATCTGTATCTGACACTCTGCCATCGGGAGCAAGCCCCCTCCCACAGTGGATCTGCGGGCACTTGCGCCTCAGCGCAACGCCGGGTGCTCGCGCAGATGGTCGACCAGGAAATCGACCAGGCTGCGTACACGCACCGGCGCCTTGAGGCCTTCGCGGTATACCACCTGCACCGGAATCGATGCCGGCTCGCAGGCGGATAACACCCGGCGCAGGCGCCCGCTCTGCAAATAGTCGTACAGCGCATAACTCTCGCACCGCACCAGCCCGGCGCCATGGGCAGCGGCGTTGATGGCTGCCTGCACGGTGGAGCAACTGAGGTGAGGGCGCGCCTTGAGCAGGCAGGTTTCGACGCCGGCCTGGAACGGCCATTGCACCTTGTCCTGATGGGCCTGCACGGCGATCAGTCGGTGCTGCAGCAGGTCGTGTGGAACCTGGGGTTGGCCATGGGCGGCCAGATACGCCGGGCTGGCGCAGATGATCGAGCGCACCTGCCCGACCGGGCGCGCAATCAACGAGGAGTTGGGCAAATGCCCCATCACCACGGCCACATCCACGCCTTCCTCATGCAGGTTGACGAGGCGGTCATGATAATGCGCAAAGAGCCGCACCTGCGGGTACAGGTCCATGTAGCGCGTCAGCATCGGCGCCATGACATAACGACTGAACAACAACGGCAGATGCACCCGCAGGCTGCCTTGTGCCTGCACGTGCAAGCCCTTGGCAAACGCTTCGGCCTGCTCGACGTCATCCAGGATGCGCGAACAGTCAGCCATGAACGCCGCGCCCGCTTCTGTCAGCGCCACACCGCGCGTGCTGCGCACCACCAGCGGTACGCCAAGCCGCGCCTCCAGGCGGGCGATGGCGCGCACCAGTGTCGGGCCGGAGACCTCCAGCAGGCGCGCCGCCGAGGCAAGGCTGGGGCGCTGCGACAAGGCGCGAAACATCAGCATTTCATGGTAGCGGTCCATCACGCGGCGCCGGGGTGTACAGGCTTGAGCCTGAAATCCTGGCGCAGACGCTCGACCAGAAAGTCCACGCAGGTGCGCACCTTGGCCGGCACCCGTGTGGTGTTCTGGTACACCACATGAATCGGCAACGCGGCAGGCTCGAACGCTTCGAGCACCAGGCTCAGCTCGCCATCGGCCACACGTTGCGCCACTTGATAGGACAACACCCGGGTCAGCCCCCAGCCCTCACAGGCGACATGGATCGCCGCCTGGTTGGCACTTACCACCAGGCGTGGGTCCACGCGCACGCTCAAGGGGCCGGCATCACTGCGAAAGTGCCAGTCGCTCAGCAGCGTGCTGGCGCTGGACATCACCACATTGGCGCGGCTCAACTCGTGGGGATGGCTGGGCCGACCGTGACGCGCAAAATACACCGGCGCGCCGCAAACCACCTGGCGCACCTCACCGACCTTGATCGCGTGCTGCTGGCTGTCGTGCAGATGGCCGATGCGGATGGCCACATCGATGCCTTCCTCCGACAGGTTAACCAGCCGGTCGACCAGCAATGCGTTGACCTGTACGGCGGGAAACAGGTCGAGGTAATCAGCCAGCAACGGTGCGATGTAGAGTTCGCCGAACAGCACCGGCGCGGTCACTGTGAGGGCGCCGCGCGGCAAGGAGTAGCCGCCCGAGGCGGATTGCTCCGCCTCGTCCAGCTCGCTCAGGATGCGCCGGCAGTCTTCCAGGTAGCGCTGGCCCGCTTCGGTCAGGTGCAGGCTGCGCGTGGTTCGCGCCAGCAACTGCGTGCCGATGCGCGCCTCCATGGCCGCAATCGCCCGCGTCACGCTCGGCGCGGAAATGTGCAGGCGACGCGCCGCGGCGGCGAAACCCTCTTCTTCCGCGACGCTGACAAACACCTGCATTTCTTGAAAGCGATCCATGGCAAACCCGTTGTGGTGGTGTGAATCACGCCTGTTGCAGGCCTATGGCGGTACGTTGCATGCCGGCAAAACCGGGCAACGCTTCAATGCGGCCCAGCCATGCACGCACCTGCGGGTAGTCGCTCAAGTCGACATTGCCTTCCGGCGCGTGGGACACGTAAGTGTAGGCGGCGATATCGGCGATGGTTCGCGCGCTGCCGGCCAGGAAGGGGCTGTCGCCCAGTTCTTCTTCCATGACCTTGAGCAAGGCGTGGGAGCGCGCGATCGCGTCCTCGGCGTTATACGCTGCACCGAACACCGTGATCAACCGCGCCGTGGCAGGGCCCGCATGGATCTGCCCGGCCGCTACCGACAACCAACGCTGCACCCTGGCCCGCCCCAGCGCGTCGGCGGGCAACCATTGGCCATCGCCGTACTTGACGGCAAGGTAGGTGAGGATGGCATTCGAATCGGCCAACACCGTGCCGTTGTCGTCGATGACCGGCACTTGGCCAAAGCGATTGAGGGCCAGGAATTCGCGGGTCTTGTGCGCGCCGTTGGCCAGGTCCACCGAGATCAGCTCGGTGGGCAAGCCCAGCAGCGACAGCATCAACTCGACCCGGTGGGCGTGGCCGGACAGAGGGTGGCGGTACAGTTTGATCGGGTTGCGGGACATGACGTGCTCCATTTATCAAAGGTAGGGTTCAAGACGCTAGTGCGTCTGTGGGGCCATGTTCGGCCGTCGCGTTCAACAGCGGAATTACCAAGGTGTGCAATCCAGCATTTCACAAAGCGCAATGATCGGCGCCACGCCTGGGGCTTAGATGTCCAGCACCAGCGGCTCGCTGCCCTGAGCCGGCACGGCGCAGCAGATCAGCACTTCGTTGGGCGCCAAAGGTTCGGCGGGGGTGTTGAGGTAATGCACCTGGCCACGGCGCAAGGTGGATTTGCAGGTGCCGCACGAACCGCCGCGACAACTGAAGGGCGGCGTGAGGCCACGTGCTTCGGCCAGCTCCAGCAAGGTGCCGGCGCCGGGTTCCCAGCGCGCCTCTTTAGCGGAGGTGGCAAACAGCACTTTCACCGCTTCGCTGGAGACCGGCGTTTGTGGCGCCGCGGCCACGCTCACCTCGCTGTCGCGTACCAGCGTGGATGGCCCGAAGGTTTCGGCATGAATGCGCTCGTCCGGGATACGCAGCGCGCGCAGGCCGTCGTACAGCGCCTGGGTGAAGGTGCCGGGGCCGCACAGGTAATAGTCGTAGTCATCCAACGGCAGCACCGACTTGAGCAGCGAAATGTCGATCCTGCCCACCGCGTCGTAGCCCGGCCCCGGCCCAGGCGCCTGGCTGACAACCCGCAACCAATGCAGCTTGTCCCCGGCTCGTGCCAGCAGCGCCTTCAGTTCATCGGTAAACGCCAGCTCCTGCACCGTGCGTGCACTTTGGATCAGCCAGGTCGGGCGCATGCGGTTGATGCGTTTGCCTTCGTATACCACCTCGCGCAGCATCGACAGCAATGGCGTGATCCCCACGCCGGCGCCCAGCAACACCAACGGCCGACGCTCGGCGGGCCGCACCGTGAAGTGCCCCTGGGGCGCCCGCGCTTGCAGCCGGTCGCCAACCTGAAGCTGCGCATGCAAATGCGAAGACACCGCGCCGTCGCGCTTGACGCTGATACGCAGGAAATCATCGGACGGCGCACTGGAGACGCTGTAGGTGCGAATCACCGCCGCCGCGTGGCCCGGCAACGTCACGCGCACCGGCAGATGCTGCCCCGGCGCATAGACCGGCAGCCCCGCACCGTCGTCGGCGTGCAGGTAAAACGAGCGGATGTGTGCACTTTCATCAACCACCCGCGCCACCCGCAGCGCCCGCCATTGCGCGCTGAGGGCCTGGGCCTTGAACCGTTCGGCGGCCTGCGACCAATTGCCGGTCATCAGTGAGCTGGGAGACACCCCTTCGGCCTGGTCTTCCCAGCGCAACCCGAGCGCAGCCTTGCGGTAGACGCTGCGTTGCGGGGTAAACCGCCACAGCCGCTCGGCGCCCTGGAACGCGGCGATTTCGGGGTCATCCAACAGCACTTGGGCGCTGCCGCTCATTTGCAACAGGTCACCGCTGGCAAAATCGACAAAAACCAGGCCCGCACGCGGGTTCAGCAGAATATTGCCCAGGGTGTTGAAGAACAGGTTGCCGGAGAAATCCGGCACGGTCAGGCTGCCGTCCGCCTCCACGCGCACGAAGCCGGGCAGCCCGCCGCGATGGGACGCATCGACCTGCATCTGGCCGTCGCGGATCACGTAAGTGGCCACGTAGAACGAGTCCGCCGTGGTCACCAGGCGCCGGATCAACGGGTCGTTGGCGGGCAACTCGACCACAGGGCCAGGCTGTTCGTCGACCACGCGGTACTGGCGCAGGTTGATATAACGCGGGCAGTTGCCATAGGCCTGGGTGACTTCGATCTCAACGCCCTGCTTGAGTTGGCGACGCACAATGCCGTTCATGCGGTTGCGGCGTCGGGTATGCAACTCGATGCCCAGCATGCCGATCGCACGCCCCTCGCCCAAGCCCTCCTGGGCCGGGTCCTGGGGTTGCGGCGCCAGCGTAATCCGCAGGGTTTGCGGGGTGGGCGACTGCATGAAGCCCGGCTGCCCGCTGCGCAAGGTCGCCCACACATCGCCCTGGCGGTCCACGCTGCCCAGCACCACAAAGGGCAGTTGCGCATAGAACTCGCGGTGCTGGTCTGGCATCCAGTCGCGTGCCATTTGCCGCTGGCCCACGCCGGCCATCATGTCTACCGCGCCCACGCTGCGCTGCAAGGCCAGTTCGCCCGCGTGCCACGGTGAGGCCGGCGGTGTCGAGATCTCATCCATTGGTGCTCTCCTCGATCGCGCCTTGGGTTAAGCAAGCACAGCGCGCGGTTGGATTTTTGCGCTATCGGCTGCTGGGCGGAACCTGCACGAATGGCAATTGAGTGTTTCAGTGCCTGAAAGGATGCCGTCGAGATGGATATCCCTGTGATACCTATCGTGGTTACGATGGTCGTCGATTCGCAAAGGAGGCACCCCATGGACCTGAAATTCAGTCACGTCGACGTACTGGTCGCCAACCTTGAAGACGCCTGCGCCTACTACGCGCAAACCCTCAAGGCGCGTATTTCCAGGACTTTCATCTGGGACCGGGGCGGCCTGCATGTGCGTTATGCCGTGGCGCTGATGGGCCAGGAGCGCTTCATGCTGGTTCAGCCGATCGCGGGCAACCTGCGGGAATTGTTGGACGCCCATGGCGAAGGCATGATCTATCGTCATTGCTACTCGACGCCGGACATTGAGGTTGCTTACGACGAACTGGTGGCCTCGGGCGTGCAACCCGAAGATGAAAATGGCCAGCCATTGGCGAAGCAAAACCTGCAAACGCCGGCCGGCGGGCGCATTATCTGGCTGCCCAAGCGCTTTGGGCATTTCTCTATCGAGATCCTCGAAGAGAAGGGCCTGGACGCGTTCATCGAGGCGGCGTTCGCCGATTGAGGGCACTCTGCGCCCGCACAGCAGTCTGTTCCTACACCTACCCCTCAGCCGCCGGAGTTTCCATGATCATTGTTCACCACCTCAACAACTCACGTTCGCAGCGCATCCTGTGGCTGCTCGAAGAGCTCGGCCTGCCCTACGAGATCAAGCGCTACCAACGCGACCCGAAGACCAACCTCGCGCCGCCTGAACTCAAGACGATCAATGCGCTGGGCAAGTCGCCGGTGATCGAAGACGCTGGCAAGGTGGTGATCGAGTCCGGCGCCATCGTCGACTACCTGATCCGCCGCCATGGCGCAGGCCGCCTGCAACCGGACCCGGCGGGCGCGCGCTACGATCAGTACGTGCAGTGGCTGCACTTCGCCGAAGGCTCGGCCATGCTGCCGTTGATGCTCAACCTGTACGTGGGGCGGTTGGGCGATGCCGGTGCGCCGTTGCACCCGCGGATTGAATCGGAAGTGGCCAACTACCTCGGTTATCTCAACGACGCGCTGGCAACGACGCCGTACCTTTTGGGCGATGAGCTGAGCGGCGCGGATATCCAGATGAGCTTTATCGGCGAAATCGCCAAGGCGCAGGGCAAGTTGCAGGCATACCCGCACTTGGCGGCGTGGGTGCAACGGTTTCAGGCACGGCCGGCGTATCGCCAGGCGCTGGAACAGGGTGGCGAGTATGCGTTTGCCAAGTAGATAACAGGCGCTCAATGGTGGCTGCTATCCGAGCATCTGCCATAACGACGCCCCTACCCCGGTAATGCTCTCCCCGGCAATCAATCCCGCCGCCGCGGTAATCGCGAAACGCTCGGTGAGGCTCGGCCAGCGGCAGCTCACCAGCCAGGTCAGTATCGCGCCCAGCGCCATCATCAGCGATACCGACGCCGGCAACACAAAGGCCAGCCCCAGTGCGGCGGCACTGGGCAGGTAACGGGAGCGATGCGCGGGCAACAGGCTGTCAAGCCCCCCCAACAACACGCCCATCACAGCGCCAATGGCAATCGCCCAACGGATACTCAGCGACAACGAATCCAGCCCATGGGTGAGGGTTTGCGCCACGGCTTTCCAGGTCGCCACTGCCGGGGCCGGCCATTCCTCGGTGAGCAACATGGACTGCGGATCGGGAATCAGCGCCAGGTAGGCGCACACGCCGACGATGCTGCCGATGAAAATCCCCAGGATCTGCGCGATCACCTGCTTGTGCGGCGTGGCGCCAATCGCCTTGCCTACCTTGAAGTCGTTCATCAGGTCGGTGCACTGCCCGGCCGAGCCGCCGGCGGTGTTGGCGCTCATCAGGTTGATCGGCACCTGGCCGGGCGCGACGATGCCGAAACTCAGTTGGGACAATTGCCCGATGGCGCCAATCGGCGGAATGCCGGTGGCTCCCACTACACGGGCGGCCACGGCGGCCAGGCAAATCGCCAAGGGGATGGTCAATAACGCCATCCACAGGTTGATGCCGAACAACAGCGCCTGCAGGCTCACCACGAATGCAATCGACAACACGAAGCCTGCGGCAGGCCCAGGTTTTGGCAGAGTCCAGATGGCGCCACCGCCGGCCTTGATGGAGGAGCGCAACGCCCACAGACGGATCGTCAACGAGGCCAACGTGGAGCACACCATCAGGCTCACGCCCGGCCACAGCAGCCATTCCACCAAAGCGGCGAACTGCGGGCCGCTGCTGTCGGCCGGCAACGTCACCAAACCTTGCGCCAGCAGCCACGGGCCCAGGCCGCCCCAGGCGAGCAACGCGCCAAGCAGCAGCGTGAGACCGACGCGGATGCCGATGATGCCGCCAAACCCCAGCAACAGCAGCGAAGGGTCGGCGGTAAAGGTCAGGCGTTCCAGATGGGCCGTCGGTGACCAACGCGGGAAGGTCCACATAAAGGTGTCTACCCACTTCACCATGCCGGACAACAACGCCGCGCTGAGCAACACCTTAAGGCGTGTCGCAGCTTCGCGGCCGTGGTTATAGATATGCAGCAGGGTTTCCAGGGTGGCCATGCCTTCGGGGAATTTCAGCGCCTTGTCATTGAGGAGCGACGGCCGCAGGTACCAGGCGATCCAAATACCCAGGAAACTCACCGAAAACACCCAGGCAATCATCGGCAGCGCGTCCAGTTGGTTACCGGTCAGCAGGGTGTAGGCCGGGATCGGCGCGACCAACCCGCCGGAGATGATCGAAGCGGCGGCCGAAGCGACCGTCTGGTTGATATTGCTTTCATGCAGCGTCCACGGCAGTTGCCCGGACGAACGCTTGGCCACGCCCTGGAAAATCGCATACCCCACCAACAGAGCAATGATGGACATGTTGAACGACCAGCCGATCTTCAGGCCGGCGTACACGTTGGAAGGGGTGAGCAGGATGCCGAGCAGCGTCCCCATGATGACAGCGCGCAGGCTGAGTTCGCGTTCGACGGGGGGGTGCTGGGCAAAGGCTGGCGAGGCTGAAAGCATGCGGATTCCTTTCGGCGATCAAACGGAGCGACCTGACAAGTGAGCCCCTTGGAGCGCGAAAGGTTCCTGAGCCAGCCGCTGACGCACCCGCGTTTGTGGGCAGATCCGTTAAGCGCAGATCCCTGTGGGAGGAGGCTTGCTCACAGGGGATCTTCATTGCTTTGAACATTGCGTTCGCTTAACTGATCGGCACTTTGGGGCAAATAGGCCGTATGGGCCAGGGGATCGGCTCGCCGCCAAACCGTCGGCCCAGGACCAGGTTGGTGCGAGGCGCCAAGATGAAGAAGTCAGTGCGCCGACCAAACACCCATTGCCGAGACTCCCGCAGAGTCATACGATGACTGACCACAATCAAAACAATAAAGGTCCACTCGTGAATAAACCTCTCATTCTGGCCGCCGCCATTGCCTGCGGCCTCGTCGCACACGCCAACGCCACCACCTTTGCCTACATCTCCAGCCCCGGCGATGGCTTGATTTCTCAATATCGCCTCGATGAAAGCAACGGTGCACTGAGCCTGGTCGAGCAAGTAACGGCGGGCGATCAGGTCAACCCGATGGCCCTGAGCCCGGACGGCAAGACCTTGTTTGCCGCGCTGCGGGTCAAGCCGTTTCAGGTGCAGGCGTTCAGCATTGACCCGGCCAGCGGGCATTTGACGCCAACGTCCAAGGCGCCGCTGGCCGACAGCATGGCCTACCTGGCCACCGACCGCGCCGGGCGTTATCTGCTCGCGGCCTCCTACGGTGCCGACCTGCTCAGCGTGCAGCCCGTCGACAAGGCCGAGCCGATCCTCACCTACAAAACCGGCCTGCACGCGCACTCGTTGCGTACCGACCCGAGCAATCGCTTCGCGTACGCCGGCAACCTGGGCACCGACCATGTGCTGCAATACCGCTTCGACGCCAACACCGGCGCACTCACGCCGATCGGCACGGGCTTTGTCAGCGTGCCGGCCAATACCGGCCCTCGACACCTGGCGTTCTCGGCCAACGGTCAATACCTGTATGTGGTCGGCGAAATGAGCGGCACCGTGACCGCGTTTGCCATCGACCACAACACCGGCGCGCTGACCCAGGTCGGCGTGGCCAACGGCATCCCCGCACGCTTGAAACTGGCCCACGGCGAAGTGCGCGATGCGCGCAACAATGACCTCAAAGACGACCCGACACCGCGCATCTGGGCCGCCGACCTGCGTCTGTCGCCGGATGGCAAGCTGCTGCTGATGAGCGAACGCACCAGCAGTTCGGTATCGGCGTTTGCGCTGGACACAGCCACGGGCGGCCTGCGCTTTCTCGACAACTACCCGGTGCAAGAAAAGCAGCCGCGTAATATCGCGTTTTCGCCCAATGGCCGATGGTTGCTGGTGACGGGCGAGAAAAGCGACACGGTCGGGGCGTATGCGGTCAGCGCCAACGGGGCATTGAAGCGGGTGGGAGAAGCGGCGTCGGGCAAGGGGGCGTTGTGGATTGAGGTGTTGCACACCCAAGCGAAGTAACCCTCAGCACCCTTCGGGAACGATGCAGGTGGTGAGCGGGCTTGCCCCGCTCACCACAACGCCGCTCAGCCCAAACGAAACCGCGCCGTGTTGTCACTCAACGCCTGGCTGCCCTTGCTCAAGGTGTCGGCCGCGCGGTTGACTGCGCGGGCGCCGTCCAATAAGCGCCCTGCGGCCTGATCGACTTGCTGGATATTGCCGCTCACTTCGTCCGCCGTCGCCGCTTGTTCTTCCACGGCCGTGGCGATTTGCGCCAGGGTGTCGGTGACGTTCTGCACCGCGCCGGCAATCTCGCCCAAGCGCGCGCCCAGGCCGGTGACGGACTCGGCATCGGTGAGTGCTTGCTCGCACGCGGCGCCCATCAAGGTGACCGCCTGGCTGACGGTCGCGCGCAGGCTGTCGACGGTGCCGGCGATCTGCGCCGTGGAAGCCTGGGTGCGTTGCGACAGGCTGCGCACTTCATCGGCCACCACCGCAAACCCCCTGCCCTGCTCGCCGGCACGCGCCGCCTCGATGGCCGCGTTGAGCGCCAGCAGGTTGGTCTGTTCGGCAATGCCGCGAATGGTGTCGACCACCGATTGAATCTGCTGCCCCTGCTGGCTCACCTGCTGCAACGCATCGGCGGTGTCGGTAAGGCGTTGGTTGAGCTGCTGGATGCTCGCGGTGGTGCGCTGGCTGTCACGGCTGCTGTCTTCGGCAATGCGCCGGGTCTGCTGGGCGCTGCCCGAGGCTTGCTCGCAGCTTCTGGCGACGCCCATGGAGGTGGCGGCCAACTGCGTGGCGGCAGCGGCAATCTGGCTGATCTGGTGTTGCTGGTCTTCGACTTCAGTGAGGGTGCTGCCCGATTGCGAATTGAGGGTGAGCACCGCTGAGCCCAGTTGCTGGGTTTCGTGATTGACCCCCAGCAGGCTGGTGCGCAGCTGCATCACCGCCACGTTCAGTGCCGTGCTGATAGCCGCCAGTTCGTCACGCCCTTCCACCGCCACTTCCACGCACAGGTTACCGTCGCGCAGGGACTCGGCCAGGGTGGTGATGCCACTGGCGCTGCGGCGGATGGAAGCTTGCAGGCACACGAACAGGTACAGCGCCGCCAGGGCCAGCAGGCCGAACGTCAGCGCCAGGGGAATGAAGCGTTGGTTGGCGTGGCTGTGGTAGTAGCTCAAGCGCGCATCCAGCGAGGTGAGCGACTGCACACGCAGCGCGCCAAGCGAGGCGAGCGTGGTGTCGACACTGCGCTCAAAGCTGGTGGTGTCAAGCTTGATACTGCCGCCGAACACGCCGTCATCGAGCACTTTGAGTTCGTTATCCAACAGCTGCAGGCTGTTGTCGTACTGCGCGGTCCAGGGTTGCATGCCGTCGAATTGCTTGGCTTTGAGCGCAGTCGCAGCCTTGTCCAACTGGTCGCGCGCGTCGCCGATGCGGCTGCGCAGGTCGCGCATCTGCAAACGGCTTTGCAGGGTGAATTGCCCGGACGCGATGGACGATTGACCGACACTGGCCATGCGACCGATGCGCTCGATCAGGTCCGGCGTCTGCTGCGTGCCCATCTGCATCAACATGTAGGTTTCCAGCCAGGGGTCGAGGATCAGGCCGGCGTCCAGGGTGATCTGCTCACGCAGGGTTTGCATCGCGCTCAGGGCCGAGGTGAAACGGTCGTAGCCGTCCGGCCACCAGCCCACGGTGCGCAGGGACGCGGAGTCCATGCCCTTGACCGTGGCCTGCAACGCGTCGAAGCGCGCCAGGATATCGGCCCCGGCGTTCTGGGTTTTGAGGGTATCGCCCAAGGTTTGCAGGCTTTGCTGGATCAGTGGGAAATTCGCATCGACCTTGTCCATCGCCGCCTTCGCCGCCGGCGTCGGGGCGTGCAGGATGTCTGCTGCTTTCCAGCGCGCGGCCAGGTTGCGCTGGGCGGTCAATTGGCCGTCCAGTGTGTCCAGGGCCAACAGTTGGCGGACGCCGGACTGTTCGTTGGAAATCACGCTTAATTTTTCACGATAGTCCTGCCCGATCATCCACAGGCTACCGGCCAGGGGCAGCATGAACAGGAAAAACAGAATCTGGAATTTACGTGCGAAACCGAGACGTCCGAGCAGGCGGATACCGGGTGATAACAAGCTGTGCATGTCCGACCACTCCCAAAAACAACCCACGCGAATAAACGGCGGGCCAAGCCTTGAAATGACTAACGGCAAAATGCCATGTCATTGATTAGCTTGGCACTAGCAAGATACGAGCCGCCGGCACGCAGCCCCGAAACAGCGCGCTCGGTGTGCTTATGGTGCCGGTGGCGCGCACGAAAATGGGGCAAAAGCACTCAGTGTCGGCCAGGGTGTTGTAACCGGCGGAGACGACTACCTGAGATGCGCTCCAAAACATCTTCAATTACAGGCATCCTATCGGCCGCGAACCGAACAAACTTGAAGGGCTGAATGCGTCTGACGGCAATCAAGCTCACCTCGGAAAAGGAAATCCTCTTGAATAAGAAACAACGCGACGATATCAGCAGATTCCTCAGCTACGTACTGCGCCATGCCCCGGAGTCATTGAGTATTGCACTGGACAGCGACGGCTGGACCGATATTGACGAACTGATCACAAAAGCCAACCGCCACGGGCATAACGTTGACCGCCAGGCCTTGCTCGATGTCGTTGAGACCAACGATAAAAAGCGCTTCACACTCTCCGACGATGGCTACCGCATCCGCGCCGCCCAAGGCCATAGCACTGAACACGTGCAGGTGCAGCACATCGAAAAGGAACCGCCGGCCGTGCTCTACCACGGTACCGCCAGCCGCTTCATGGCCTCCATCGACATTCAAGGACTGATTCCGGGCAGCCGGCACCATGTGCACCTGACAGAGAACCCTGAGACCGCGATGGCCGTCGGCAAGCGCTATGGGCAACCGGTGCTGCTCAGCATTGATACGCACGCGATGAGAAAGGCAGGCATGCGGTTCTTCCAGGCGGACAACGGCGTATGGCTGGTGGACGCAGTACCGGCGCCCTATTTGACTTGCATGTACTGAGTAAAATTATTGATGTGATCGTCCAGATTGTCTTCAAGCATCATCCGGTACTGCTTACAGAAATACTTCAGCATCGCCTCGCGCTCCTCGGCCATGTGCGCGCCGGATTTAAAATTACGTGCACACGCCCAGGCATTGAACCGGGTGGTGCCGAACATCATTGAGGCGCTGACCTGACCGAGGTCTTCGAAGGTTTTGAGCTGCTCGTTCGACAGTTCGATATGTGCGTCTGCGCGGTCGTAGAAGGCTTGGTCGGTGGTGTCGGCCATGGCAGGTGTCCTGGGTGAGCGAATGAGGCGGTTATTGGAGCATATCCGGCGCCATGGATGCGGATCCGGCGACAACAGCGATCAACCCAGCAATTGAATCATCCACTGAATCTGCCGGGCTATCTCTTGGCGCTTAGCCTCGGGCAGCGTCTGCCGTGCCTGTTCGAAGCCGGCCAGGGTCTTGTGCTTGAGGCGCAGCGCGCGTTGCCACTTGGCCAGGAAGACCGGCGTACGCGCCTGCATGTGCAGCGGGCCGAAGTACAATTCTTCAGCGCTGTACACCACAGGCTCCGAGCGCTCGGCGACGATGATTTCGTAGTAGAAGCGGTTTTCGTGCAGCAACTCTTCACTGACGATGCGGTAGCCGTTGTGCATCAACCACACGCGCAGCGGTTGCTCGCCGCCGTTGGGTTGCAGGACCAGCCGCTCATGACCGCTCAAATGGGCCTTGCCGGCTTCGAGGATGTCGCGGATCGTTTCGCCGCCCATGCCGCACAGGCTGACGGCGGTGATACGGTCGTCGGGTTCGATGGCCGACAAACCATCGGCCAAGCGCACGCGGATGCGCTGCTCCAGGCCGTTGTCACACACGGTACGCTTGGCCGCTTGAAAAGGCGTGGCGGCCACCTCCCCCGCCACGGCCGCCTCGATCACGCCACGGCGCAACAATGCCACCGGCAGGTAGGCGTGGTCCGAGCCGATATCGGCCAGGCGTGCGCCGTGCGGTATATGCGCCGCCACGCGCTCCAGGCGCTGGGACAATGTCTGTTCGTTCAACCTTGAGTCCTTGTCATTCGCCGGAAAACCGATCCCGGCTGTTGGTCAGGTGCAGCACCATGGCGGCCCGCGCCGCGTCCGGGTCCTGGCGTTTGATCGCATTAAAAATCGCCTCATGCTCAAGGTTCGCCAATTGCCCGAGCTTGGCAAAATCGGCGCCGCCGCGCTCGGCGCCCTTGACCTGAGTGCGGGGAATCATCGCATTGCCCAGGTGCGACATGATTTCGCTGAAGAACGTATTGCCGGTGGCCTCGGCGATCAGTTGGTGAAAGCGCTTGTCCTCTTCCACACAGCTGTCGTGGTTGGCCAGGCAGGCCTGGTAGTCATCCAGCGCCTGGCGCATATCGGCCAGTTGCACCTCGCTTCTGCGCAGCGCGGCCAGCGCTACCGCTTGTACTTCCAGGCCCAGGCGCAGTTCCAGCATGTTACGCACGCTGGCCACCGTATCCACATGCAGGCGCAAGCCCTGCTGGGCGTTTTGCTCCAGCACGAAGGTGCCGATGCCATGCCGCGTCTCCACCAGCCCCGAGGCCTGCAACTTGGAAAGCGCCTCGCGCACCACCGTACGGCTGACGCCGTGCTCACGCACGATGGTGGATTCGGACGGCAGTTTTTCACCGGGTTTCAATTGCCCGAGCTGGATGCGCTGGGTCAGGGCATCGACCACGCCTTGGGCCAGGTTGTTAGAGCGTCTACGCAGGGGCGCTGGGCTTTCAATGGGCATTGCGGGAGGTCCACGAGGTTGGGCTGGGCGGAGCTTAACATCCTGCTGGAGGGACATTGCTGAGCGCGTGAGAAAACCATCATCTTGTATGACAACCAATCTGTAGCGTTTAACAACTGACGCTATCGAGCGGGCATTTTCAAACAGAGGAATTCAACGCAAGCGCTCACAAAACCCCAATAAATACGGACTAATAACTAAATCAAGCAGCCCCCTGGTCACCTTATAAACACAAAAACACCCCGCCATGGATTGCGAACCCCAGAAATGCACTTGTATGATGTCTATCAACAACACATACAAACCCGCATAAAAATAATCAGGGGGAGTTTTCCATTGTGACTCGTTCAAGCCATGCATCCGTTGCACCCACCCGCGATCCCGTCCTCGCGCGCGCCGTGAGCAAAGTGAAGCGCCATGTGCTTCCACTGTTCGTGATCATGTTCATCCTCAACTACATCGACCGGGTCAATATCGGCTTCGTGCGCACGCACATGGAGCATGACCTGGGCATCGGCGCCGCGGCCTATGGCTTTGGCGCCGGGTTGTTCTTCATTGGCTACGCCCTGTTCGAAGTACCGTCCAACATGCTGCTGCAAAAGGTCGGCGCGCGCATCTGGCTGACCCGCATCATGTTCACCTGGGGCATCGTCGCGACGATGATGGCGTTCATCCAGAACGAAACCCACTTCTACATCCTGCGCTTTCTGCTGGGCGTGGCCGAGGCCGGTTTCTTCCCTGGGGTGATCTACTACTTCACGCGCTGGTTGCCGGGCGTGGAGCGCGGTAAAGCCATCGCGATTTTTCTCAGCGGCTCGGCGGTGGCGTCGTTGATCTCGGGCCCTCTGTCGGGGGTGCTGTTGCAGATCGAAGGCTTTGGTTTTCATGGCTGGCAATGGATGTTCGCCATCGAAGGCCTGGCCTCGGTGGTGATCGGGTTCTTTGTGTGGTTCTGGCTCGACTCCAAGCCCCACGATGCCAAATGGATGAGCCGTGAAGAGCAGGACGCACTGGTCGGCGCCATCGACGCCGAACAACGCCAGCGTGAAGCGCTGACCAGCGTCAAACCCACCCTCGGCAAGCTGCTCAAAGACCGTCAGATCCTGCTGTTTTGCGCGTTGTACTTCTGCATCCAACTGACGATTTACGCGGCGACATTCTGGCTGCCGAGCATCATCAAAAAGATGGGCGACTTGAGTGACGTGCAGGTGGGCTTCTTCAACTCGATCCCCTGGCTGATCTCGATCATCGCCATGTACGCCTTCGCGTCGCTGTCGGGCAAGTTCAAGTTCCAGCAGGCCTGGGTCGCGGCGGCACTGTTGATTGCCGCGGCAGGCATGTTCATGTCTACCACCGGTGGGCCGATTTTCGCCTTCGTGGCGATCTGCTTTGCGGCCATCGGTTTCAAGTCGGCGTCATCGCTGTTCTGGCCGATCCCCCAGGGTTACCTGGATGTGCGCATCGCGGCGGCGGTGATCGCGCTGATCAACTCCATCGGCAACCTCGGCGGCTTCGTTGCGCCGACCACCTTCGGCTTCCTGGAACAGACCACCGGTTCGATCCAAGGCGGCCTCTACGGCCTGGCCGGCACCTCGGTGCTGGCGGCGATCCTGGTGTTCTTCGCCAAGACCGCGCCCTCTGCCGTATTGACCCCGACAAGCGTGGCGCCCAACAGCGCCGCCGTCAGCAAACCTCTTTGAACCTTTCAGGACACTTGCCATGAATACTCCAGTCGTCACGCACTTGCAGGTTATCCCCGTCGCCGGCCACGACAGCATGCTGCTTAACCTCAGCGGCGCCCACGGGCCTTTTTTCACACGCAATATCGTCATCCTCAAGGACAGCTGCGGCAACACCGGCGTGGGTGAAGTGCCCGGTGGCGAACGCATCCGCGAAACCCTGGAAGACGCACGCAGCCTGGTGATCGGCCAACCGATCGGCCAGTACCAGCGCGTGCTGAATCAAATGCGCAGCACCTTTGCCTCGCGGGACTCGGCCGGGCGCGGCCTGCAAACCTTTGACCTGCGCATCACCATCCACGCGGTCACCGCCATGGAGGCCGCGCTGCTCGACCTGCTGGGGCAGTTCCTCGACGTGCCGGTGGCCGCCCTGCTCGGCGAAGGCCAGCAGCGCGATGCGGTGAAAATGCTCGGTTACCTGTTCTACGTCGGCGACCGCAACGCCACCGACCTGGCTTACCGTAACGAAGCGGACGCCGACGACGATTGGTTGCGCCTGCGCCATGAAACCGCGCTCACCCCCGAAGCGGTTGTGCGCCTGGCCGAAGCCGCCAAAGCCCGGTACGGCTTCAACGACTTCAAGCTCAAGGGCGGCGTATTGAGCGGCGACGCGGAAATCGAAGCGGTCACCGCCCTGGCCGAGCGTTTCCCCGATGCACGTATCACCCTCGACCCGAACGGCGCCTGGTCTCTGAAAGAAGCCATTCGCCTGTGCCGCGACCAGCACCACGTGCTCGCCTACGCCGAAGACCCATGCGGTGCCGAAAACGGTTACTCGGGCCGCGAAGTGATGGCTGAGTTCCGTCGCGCCACGGGCCTCAAGACCGCCACCAACATGATCGCCACCGACTGGCGCGAAATGGGCCATGCGATCCAGCTGCAATCGGTGGACATTCCGCTGGCCGACCCGCACTTCTGGACCTTGCAAGGCTCGGTGCGCGTGGCGCAGATGTGCCATGAATGGGGCCTGACCTGGGGCTCGCACTCCAACAACCACTTCGATATTTCCCTGGCCATGTTCACCCAGGTGGCTGCCGCCGCGCCGGGCGACATCACCGCCATCGACACTCACTGGATCTGGCAGGACGGCCAGCGCCTGACCCGTGAACCCCTGAAAATCGAAGGCGGCTATGTGAAAGTACCGGCCAAGCCTGGCCTGGGCGTGGACATCGACATGGACGCCGTGGCCAAGGCCCATGAGCTGTACCAAGGCATGGGCCTCGGCGCGCGGGATGACAGCGTGGCGATGCAGTTTTTGATACCGGGTTGGCGCTATAACAACAAGCAGCCTTGCCTGGTGCGCTGATCAAGCATGCTCGGCGCGCGCCGGAGACGGCGTGCGCGAAGGCCGTGCGGCAGCGTCGGGCATTGAAGCGACGTGCACGGTGCGCGCCGGGAAAGCAAAGCAAGCGCCAAGCTCAGCGACCGCCTCCATGATGCTCAGGTTGATCCGCTGCTGCACGTCCATATAAACGTTATAGCTCGCGTCCAGGACGATATAGACCGTCTCGAACTCGAGCGCGCTCTCGCCAAAATTCCTGAAATGGCAGCGATCGAACCTGGCCAATTCTTCACGCTTGATGATCTCCTGCACCCGTCGCGTGACTTGGCGGACCTGTTCGGTGGAGCAGTCATAGGTCAGGCGAAACTCGAACACAATGCGGCGTTCCTGCAGCCGCTTGTAGTTCTGGATGGTGCTGCTGATCATGTCGGCGTTGGCCATGACAATCTGCTCGCCACCCAGGCTTCGGATGCGCGTGGTCTTCAGGCCCACATGCTCAACCGTACCGGCCAGCGTGCCCACTACGATGAAATCGCCGACTTCAAAGGGCTTGTCGACGGCAATGGACAGCGAGGCGAACACATCGCCCAGGATGTTCTGCACCGCCAGCGCCACCGCGATACCGCCCACGCCGAGGCTGGCGACAAACGCGGTGATGTTGACGCCCAGGTTCGACAGCATCGCGAGCAGAATCACTGCCCATAACAACACCCTCCCCCCCCACAAACTCAAGGTTGCCAGGGCGCTGGCCTGAAACACCCCGTTGGCGCTGTGGCGAGAGAAATAACGGTGCAGCCCCAGCGCCAGGGCGCGGTTGGCCCACAGGCCGATCTGCAACGCCGCCACCACAAACCACAGGCTGCTGACCCGACCGAGCCAGCGCTGCGGCAAATCCAGCAAACCGACCCCGACCAGAATCGAGGCCAACAGCAACAACGTGGTGCTGGTCGCCGACAGCACTTGGCTGGCGATCAAACTGAGATGACCATTACCGGCGCTCGCCCTGGCCTGGACCTTGCGAAACACGAAGCGGATGGCGGTTCTCGCCAGCCAGTAACTGAGCGCTGCGGCGCACACGGCAAGCGCCCAACTGGCCAATGAAATGCCCAGGATCGTGTAGGTGCTGAAAAAGTCTGCGAATTCCTCGGTCATTCAAACCCCCTTTGAAGCCTGCGACGGCGCATGCGCCTCAGCGCATGGCCGACTGCAGCCCGGTAAACGCCGCTTGCTCTGGCGGTGCCGTCAAACAGCCTGTTTGGGTTAGGCGCCGTGGGTATGCGGCTGTTCAATCTAATCAAAGGCTGGGGCGATAACTGACCGCGCCGTGTTGCTGGGCAAGCTGGCAATCAAAGGTGCGGCGCCGGCGTGGTCCGGGCAGCGCCGTGGGCAGAAGGAACGCGCACACGCCATGCAATCAGCAACGCGGCCAGCAGCATCAGCACGGCCGCCGCTAGGAATACACCGGCGCTGCCACCGAGGCTGAACATTGCCCCGCCAGCGGCTGCGCCCGTTGCGATGGCCGACTGCACAGACGCCACCACCATGCCCCCGGCGCTTTCCGCCTGATCCGGGACCGCGCTGGCGACCCAGTTCGACCACGCCACCGGCACACCCCCAAAGGCCAGGCCCCACACCGCCAGCAGCACCGCCTGCCCCGGCACCGAGGCCGGCAGCAGCACCAATGCCAGCGCTGCAACGCCTACCAACGCGGGCATCAACACCAGGGTGCCCAGCGGATGACGGGGCAGCAGCCACCCAGCCACCAGCGTGCCGACAAAATTCGCCACACCAAAACCCAACAGCATCAGCGACAGCCCTTGCGGGCCGATGCCGGTGGTGCCTTCGAGAAATGGCCGAATATAGGTGAACATCGCGAAGTGGCCGCTGTGCACCAGCACACAGCCGAACATGCCCATGGCGATGCCCGGACGCAGCAACACCTCAAGCACGGTGCGCAGGCGTGCCGGCCGGCGCGGCGCAAGGCGCGGCAGGGTGAACGACTGGAAAGCCAGGGTCACCACGCCCACCGCCGCCGCGGCGAAGAACGCGCTGCGCCAGCCATAAAGCCCTCCCAGATAGCTGCCCAGCGGGACCGCAACCACCGTCCCTATGGCAATCCCGCTAAAAATGATCGAAAGCGCTCGGGGCAACAAAGCCCCCGGTACCAAGCGCATCGCCACCGCCGCCGCCATGCTCCAGAACCCACCAAGGGCGATGCCCAACAAGATACGCATCAACAGCAGCACTGCGAAACTGGAGGAAATAGCGACCAGCAGGTTGGACGCGATCATCAACGTAGAAAACCCCAGCAGCACCCAGCGACGATCGATACTGCGGGTCAGGCCGGGCACCAGAAGGCCGGCGAACAGCGCCACCACGGCGGTCACCGTCACCGCCTGGCCAGCCAGCGCTTCAGACACTCCCAGCTCGCCCGCCATCGGCGTCAGCAGGCTGGCCGGAAGGTACTCGGCGGTCAGCAAGCCGAACACGCCCATTGCCAGCGAAAATACGGCCATCCACGCCGGGGTTGCAGGTTCCGCATCCGGCCCGGCATCAAGACGGCGGTCGGCTACGGCATTGCATACAAGGTCAGTCATTTGCACAGATCTCCCAATCTTCATGGCGTCCCGCAGTCTAGGCACCTGAAGCCGGATGATCTATGATCCAAAACCTCGATTTATTGACTGAAACACCTGAGCCATGTCTACAGATCAATTTGCCCTGTCCTCGGACCTCGTCAATGAGCTGTTGCGCGGCATGCGCCTGCGCGGCGTCGAGTACCGCCGTATCCAAACGGGCCCCACCTTCGGCTTGGGCTTCGCCGCCAGACCTGGGCATGCCTGGTTCCACTTCCTGGCGGTCGGCAACGCAGTGCTGCGGATGGAAGACGGCACCCCCTATGCGCTGTCCGCCGGCAACGCCGTGTTCATCTCCCATGGCGCGGCCCATCAACTGCTCTCCCACATGGACGTGCCTGTTCAGGACATAGACCTGCTGGATCGCGAGCCCCTCGGAGACACCGTCAGCGCGGTGGACACCGGAACCAACGCCGGCCCCACACCGACCGCGATTGTGTTCAGTGGCTGCATGGAGTTCGAATTGGGCAGTATTCATGGCCTGGGCAAGCTGATGCCGGGCCTGATGCTGATCGACGCCGGCGGCCAACGTTACCCCGGACTTGTGCCTATCCTCACCACCATGGAGCGCGAGGTCAGCGCCGCACGCGTCGGCTTCGCCGGCATCCTCGCACGACTGGCCGACGTGGTCGCCGCCATGGTCGTTCGCGGTTGGGTCGAGTGTGCGTGCGGCAATGCCTCCGGCCTGGTTGCCGCCTTGCGCGATCCACGGCTGGCGGGTGCGCTTCTGGCGCTCCATCAACAACCGGGCCGCGACTGGACCGTCGGCCAGTTGGCCGAGCAATGCAATACCTCTCGCTCGGTCTTCGCGGACCGTTTCCAGATGACTATCGGCATGACCCCACTGCGCTACGTCACCGAAGTGCGGATGCGCCTTGCCAGCCAGTGGCTGACGCTCGAAAGGCTGCCGATAGAAGAAGTGGCGCAGCGCTTGGGCTATACCTCCCAAGCCGCTTTCAGTCGCGCATTCAAGCGCATTACGGGCAAGACGCCTGGGTTAAGCCGGAAATCGAGGCAGGTTGCTGTCTCTTGAAGGCGGGTGGAGGTGGTGGATGAGTTAGGGGGGCATTGGACGGGTTTCGGCCAGAAGCGAATAGTGTTTTGAATGTGGTCTGCCCCCCCATTTTCTTGGTGAAGGCTTGGCGTCGCGGTCCATATCAAGACAAGAACCCCACCAACCCAGCCCCCCCACCTTTCTCAGTGACCTGATCATCGTGACCGCGCGAACGATGCCTGGGAATCGAATGATCGACGACAAAATTGAAGCGTCGCGGTGGCGGGAAACCTACACTAGCGCTCCCCTTCCTGCCGAATCGCCACCATGCCACGCCTTCTTCCCTTGCTGCTGTTGGTTTTACCTTCCCTGGCGTTCGCGCTGCCGCCTCTGGAAGACACTACCCTCTACAGCCAAACCGCCAGAGACTGCCAAGACGTCGACCTCACCACGTGGCAGCACCCAACCCGCGCTTTGCTGGAAAAAAACCACTTCGCGCTGGACCGCATACAACTGTGCAATGGCGGGCACTATCCGATATTCCACGTGCAAGCCCCCTACGACCCACGCGGTCAAACCAAGGATTTTTTCCTACCGCTGTATGAGCGTATGCGTAAGGCGAACGGCAAATGGCCCTACGCATTGGTGGACAGCAGCGATGCGGTGGTGGTGTACGTGAGTTATCCGAAAGAGGATCGGATTGCATTGGATTATGAGGGGTATGCGCTGCCGTAGCTCGACGAGCCCAGGGCGCAACATGGTGGCCTCAGCCTCGGCGTGGGGCGGTTCACCGGTATGCAAACGACTGGTTTCAAGTCATGCTGCGCCGCTCACTTCAAGGACGATAACAACAGTGAAAACCCACTTCGCCGCCCTGCTGCTGATCTGCCTGACCGCACCTGCATTCGCCAACGAAAATCCCGTGGGCTTCAAGACCGTCACCCTGCCCGACGCACAACACAGCCGACCACTCGAATTGGCCGTCTGGTACCCCGCCGCCACCACAGCCAAACCCGAATGGATCGCCGACAACGCGGTGTTCATCGGTGCCCTCGCGGTGCCCGACGCGCCACCGGCTGCGGGTGAGCATCCGTTGGCAGTGCTCTCCCACGGCTATGGCGGCAATTGGGGCAACCAGGTGTGGCTGGCCAGTGCGTTGGCACGCCAGGGGTATATCGTGGCGGCGGTCAACCACCCCGGCACCACCAGCAAGGACCGCAGCCCCGCAGCCGCCGCGCAGTTATGGCAACGACCCAGAGACCTGAGCCGCGTCATTGATGCGGTGCTTGCGCAGCCGCAGCAGTTCGGCGCGGTAGCGAACAACCAGATTGCCGCGGTGGGCCATTCCATTGGCGGCTGGACGGTGATGGAAATCGCCGGTGCGCGGTTTGACCCCGACCTGTTCGCTCAGGACTGCAACGCCCACCCCAAGCTGGGCGGCTGCATCGGCTACACGCGGATGAGCCCTGCCGGCACGCCAACCGGCAAGGCCAAACTGGCCGCTGACTTGAGCGACAAGCGCGTCACCGCCATCGTGTCGTTGGACCTGGGCCTGTCGCGCGGCTTCACCGACGCCAGCCTGGCCGCGCTGCCGGTGCCTGCGCTGGTGATTGCCGGGGGTGTACCCACCGACGATATGGCGCCTGAATTGGAGTCCGCCCACATGGTTGGGCGCATGCCCAAGGCATCCACGCAGTACGTGGAGATCGGCGACGCTACTCACTTCAGCTTTATGGCGATCTGCAAGCCGGACGGCATGGCGTTGATTGAAGAGGACTCGCCTGGAGATGGGATGATTTGCCGGGATGGTGAGGGGGCTCGTCCAAGGGCGGTCATTCAGCAGCAGGTGGTGGGGCTGATCAGTGAGTTTCTGGGGCGATCGTTTCGGCATTGAATAAAGCGCAAAACGCTCTCGAAGCGAGGTGCTCAAGGCCTTCGCATCGATAGCACTGATGATTACTATCGAACCGCTCGCCTATAGCCCGCCAAACACCCCTTCCTATAATCGCCTCCTATTTCTTCCCCTGCGCCTGTCTTCAGGCGCATCCCCTCTTGGAACTCAACACCATGCCAAGCGCGAGCCAGGCCCCCAGCGGCCTTCCCGAACATAATCAACAAAGCGTCAAACAGCAGTGGCTGGCGATTCTCTCGGTTGCCGTGGGTGCCTTTGCCCTGGTGACCAGTGAATTCCTGCCGGTGGGCGTACTCAACGACGTCGCCGCAGACCTCGGCATCAGCGCCGGTCACGCCGGCCTGATGGTGACGCTGCCCGGCATCATGGCCGCGCTCGCTGCGCCTTTTCTGTCGGTGAGCATTGGCGCCATGGACCGTCGTTACCTGCTGATCGGCCTGACGCTGATCATGATCATCGCCAACTCGGTGGTGGCCTTTGCCGGTGATTTCAACCTGCTGCTGTTCGGCCGCGTGTTGCTGGGTATCAGCATCGGCGGGTTCTGGGCCACGGCCATTGCGCTCAGCGGCCGCCTGGCGCCCAAGGGTGTGGGCGTGGCGAAGGCCACGTCGATCATCATGATGGGGGTGACCCTGGCCACCGTGCTCGGCGTGCCCGTCGGCACCTGGCTCAGTGGTTTGATGGGCTGGCGCATGACGTTCCTGGTGACGGCGCTGGTGGGCATCCCGGTGCTGTTGGCGCAGGTGTTTCTGCTGCCGCGCCTCACCCCGGAGAAGGCCATTCGCATCAGTGACCTGCCGGCGCTGTTTATCAACCCACAGGCGCGGGTCGGTTTGATCGCGGTGTTGTTGATTGGCCTGGCGCACTTTGCGGCTTACACCTACGTCGCACCGTTCTTTAAACACAGCTGCGGCTTCGATGGGCCGACCATTGGTTCACTGCTGTTGCTGTATGGCGTAGCGGGCGTGATGGGGAATGTTTTTGCCGGGTTCGCGGCCAATCGTAGTGTGCGTCACACCTTGCTGCTGGTGGCGTTGATGATCGGCACGAGCACCGCGTTGTTCCCGTACTTCGCCACCGGCATGACCGGCGCGGCGATGTTGATCGCACTGTGGGGCTTTGCCTTTGGCGCTTTCCCGGCCTGCGCGAGTATCTGGATGTTCGTGGTGGCGCCCAAGGATGTCGAGCGTGGCATGCCGCTGTTCGTCGCGTTGTTCCAGGTGATTATTGCGTTGGGCTCGTTCTTTGGCGGGCAGATCGTCGACCAGATGGGCAGTGCGGTGCTGTTGAGCCTGGCGACGGCCCTGGTGGGCTGCGGGTTCGTGACGGTGCTGGTGCTGGGGCGCAGCGTCAGTAACAGCTTGGCGGCGCAGCCTTGCTAGGCATTGGCTGCGGTTTTTAAGCTGGTATCATCCGGGCACGTTTAGCCCAGGTAAGAACTCCATGAATCGCCAGAAAAAACTGCAGCAGTTGTTCAAGGCCAAGGCCAAAAAGGCCAGCGCCAAATTGGCGCCCAAATCCAAGGACCGCTACATCAGTAAAGCCGAACGGGAAAAGCTGGCGGCGGAAGCCGATCAGGCGCCAAGCCTTTCCCTGCAGGACTGATCTCAGCAACCGCTCAGCGCCACCTGCGGCCGCTCGCCAGCAAAGAACAACGGCCGCAGGCGCACCCCCACGCCGTTGCCGATAAACGCCGCCACCAGCCACACCCAGCCATGCAGGCTGCCCGAGGCGATGCCGCTGAAGTACGCGCCGATATTGCAGCCGTACGCCAGGCGCGAACCGTAACCGAGCAGCAGGCCGCCGATCACGGCAGCGATCAGCGAGCGGGCCGGGATGTTCAGGCTGGGGGCAAAACGCCCGGCCAGGCCGGCGGCCAATAGCGCACCGAGCACAATGCCGATGTCCATGACGCTGGTGATGTCCTGCCACACCGGCGCCGCCAGGGCCTTGGCATTGCCCGGCATCTGCCAGAACGCCCAGGCGCCGACATCCACACCCAAACCGCTTGCCACTTTGGCGCCCCACAGGGCGAACGCCGAAGTAATGCCCCAAGGCCGTCCGGCCAGCGCCAGGGTGGCGTAGTTGAGCAGCGCCAGGCCAACCGCGCCCCAGACCAATGGCCATGGGCCGCGCAGGAAGCGGCGCAGGCCTTGGTGTTCGCTTTGCACGCCGTGTTCAAGCTGGCCGTGGCGGCGTTTTTCGAGGCGGACGGTGACGGCGGCGATGAGTGCGAACATCGCCAGGCTGGCGAACAAGGCCGGTATGACGCCAAAACTGTTGACGATCGATACCGCCGGGAACGCAGGCAGTGCGAACCACCAGTCCACATGATGAGTGGCGATCAGCGAACCGCAGATAAAGAACAGCAACGTCACCAGCATGCGCGCATTACCACCGCCCACGGTGAACAGCGTGCCCGACGCACAACCGCCGCCCAGTTGCATGCCGATGCCGAAAATAAACGCACCAAACACCACGGAGACACCGGCCGGCGCGACCAGCCCGACCACCGGCTGCCCGAACAAGGTCCCCGCCCCCAGCGCCGGGAAGAACAGCAAGACCGCCAGCGCCAGCATCACCATCTGCGCGCGCAAACCGGCGCCACGGCGTTCGTTGATGAACACACGCCAGGCCGAGGTGAAGCCGAAAGCGGCGTGGTAGAGGGTCAGGCCCAATGCGGCACCGACCACCAGCAACAGCACCTGGCGCGAGCCGACGCTGGCTTGCAAAAACAAGGCGCCCAGCACCAGGACGATAAAGGCCACCAGCGGCGCAAAGGGTTTGCGCGTGGCGGCGATAGGCAAGGAGGTACTCATGGCGTATCTCGGTGGGTGGGTAGGAACGGGTTGCGAAGCGGGTGAGTATAAACCCAGACCGGCACTGGGCTGTCGCTTCAGCGCGGCCGGGATGCGCGCGACTCGGTTCGGCGGGTGTACCGAGGCTGCGCAAGCGCTGGCGAGGGCAGCGAACACAGTCACTGCCGCACCGCTGTCAGCCGCGCCCCACCGATCCCGACACGGGAAGGTTACCCAGCAACTTGAGCCCGGTGGTCTTCACAAAGGTGTCGTAGTCCATCGGCCGCTGGATACGCGTTTCGGCGTTGGGCAGCACATACGCCCAGGCCCGCTTGGACGAAGCGTCGTACACCAGTTTGAACAGCCGCGTCGGCACCCACACCTGGTTATCGCCGATGGTGCCGTAACCGGCATCGAACAACGGCCCGGTGAACACATACACGTCACCGCCGGCGCGTACGGCGAATTTGCGCACATCGGCCTCGACCTTGCTCCAGATCTTGCGGTTGTTGGTGGGGTCTTGCGGCACCATGTTCGACAGCGCAAAAGACTGGGCCATGGCTTTGGCGTCGGGGGCATCGGCGGCCGGGGACTGATGCCCGCGGTCCATGGCCGGGTGTTGGCCGTGGTAGTCGCTCAACTCCGCGCGCCCTGCCTTGGGGATGCGCGGGTCGGCGTAGAAATGGTTGGTGCGTTCTTCGCCTTTGGCGTCGTTGAGCTGGCGCGCGTTGAGACGTTCGACCACCAGCAGCGGGGTCTTGCTGGTTTGTGAATACAGCACGGCAAAATGGTCGGAGCACAGCGCCAGCGGTTTCATGCTGGCGGGGACGGTCGCGGTTTTGATCGGTGTGGCGGTCGGGAAAATATCGGCGCAGCTGTCGAACGAAAGGCGTTGTTCCTGGCTGGAATAGAGGTCCATCGCACCCCGGGCGTGCGCCCCGGTGGACAGCAGAAAAAAGGCCGAGAGCCCGATAGCAATGTTGCGTAAGTGCATGTTTTTAAATCTTATCGTGAGGATTGAGCGGGACCTATGGACCCTCACATTGCACTTTAGTGCTGGCCCTGGCGGTTGCGCTGGCGTTTCCAGCCGCCGCCGGCCCATCGGCAGACCGTTTTCCCGGTTTGAAGCCATGGGCCCGCGCCGTCCACGCGATACTCAGCGCCACGCCCACCAACACCAGCATCGCCCACGCAAACGCAGCCACGCCCCAGGTGTCCAGCAACACCCCACCCAGTACGCCGCTGCCGGCAATTGCGCTGTTCCACGCCACCACGTTCAACGACAACGCCACATCAGCGCCCTCGCCCGCCGCATCCGCCAGCGCGGTTTGCAACAACGTGGCGGCGCCGCCAAAGCTCAGGCCCCATACCGCCACGCCGAGGTAGATCACCTCAGGCATTGCTCCCAGCAAACCGAACACCACACAGACCAGCGCAAACGTCGCCAGGCTCGCCAACACGGTGTTGCGCAGCAACGGCTCGACCAATCGGGCGGTGATCCAGATACCCGCCAGCGCGGCGATCCCGAACACCAGCAACACCAGATCCACACGCTCGGCCAACCCCGCCGGCGCCAAGAACGGTGCGATGTAGGTGTACAAAATGTTGTGCGCTAGCATCCAACTGATCACCACCGCCAGCACCGGGCGCACGCCGGGCGTGGTCAGCACTTTGCCCAACGACAGCCGTTGATTCGCGGGTTGTGGTGCGTAGTCCGGCACTGTCACCAGCACCCACGCGATCAATATCAGGGTCAGCCCCGACATCAGGCCAAACGTGGTACGCCACCCCACCCACCCACCTAGCCAAGTGCCCAGCGGTACGCCTAATGACAGCGCAATCGGCGTACCGACCATTGCCAGCGCCAGCGCCTTGCCCTGTTGATGCGGCTCGACCATGCGTCGTGCGTAACCGGCCAATAGGCTCCAGGCCAAACCCGCCACCGCCCCGGCAAAAAACCGCGCCACCAGGGTCACGCCATAGTGGGAGGACAACGCCGTAATCGAATTGAACAGCAAAAAACCGACGACGGTCAGCAGCAACACATTGCGCCGACGCCAGCCACGGGTGGCGATGGTCATGGGGATCACCGCCAGCACCGAACCCAGCGCGTAGGCCGTGACCATCTGCCCGGCCATCGACGGCGAGATCGCCAGGCCTTCGCTGATCAACGGCAAAAGGCCGGCGGGCAGGGTTTCAGTGACGATGCAGATGAAGCCGGTCATGGCCAGGGCGAGCAAAGCGCCGACGGGCAAGCGTTCGGATGAAGCCGATAGGGCCAGTGAGGCGGTCATGTGAAGCTCCTTGGAGGCAGACTTAAATACTGATCGATACAAATGTTGCAGGCGCGCACCGCGCGTTGTCAACGACTTATGTATCGAATAGTATTTATCTCGCTTTCCACAGGAGACCTCCCATGGCAAAAATGGGCCGCCCGCGTAACTTCGATCGTGAACAGGCCGTGGAACAGGCGCTGCACCTGTTCTGGCAGCATGGCTATGACGCCACTTCCCTCGCCCAGCTCAAGGCCGGCCTGGGCGGCGGCATTTCCGCGCCGAGTTTTTACGCCGCGTTCGGCTCCAAAGAAGCACTCTTCGAGGAGTGCGTGCAGCGTTACTTGGCCACCTACGCCCAAGTCACCGAATGCCTGTGGGACGAATCCCTATTGCCGCGTCAAGCCATCGAAACCGCGCTGCGCCAATCGGCGCGCATGCAATGCGAAGACGGCCACCCCAAAGGCTGCATGGTGGCACTCGGCGTGATGAGTGCGCCGAGCCCGGAAAACGCGCGGGTGGCGGATGCGCTGACCCAGTCGCGGCTGCGCACGCGCGCAGGGATCGTGGCGTGTGTGGAACGCGCGGTACGCCTGGGCCAGTTGCCAGCGCACACTCAGGTGAGCGTGATGGCCACAGTGTTCGATAGTTTCTTGCAGGGTGTTTCGATCCTCGCGCGCGACGGTGTGCCGGCGCAAACCATCGATGCCGCGATCAGCCGGCTCCTGCGCACCTGGGATGTCGCGGCGTCGATCACGCCTGCGTCGCCCCATTCGAAGGCTTAACTACAAATCAGTGCTGGCCACGCTTGCTTTCGTTGATGGCACACCGCTAATCTTGCGAATAATTCTTATCCGCAGACGTAACTTCCGATGTCGGCCAGCGACCTTCCCTTGAACCAGGCTGTCCATGCGCTCTACACCGAGCACCATGGCTGGTTGTTCGGCTGGCTGCGAAAAAAACTCGGTTGCCCGCAAAACGCGGCGGACCTCTCCCACGACACCTTTATGCGCATCCTCGCGTCACGCGAGGCCCTGGGCGCCATCCGCGAACCACGGGCGTTCTTGACGACCACGGCGCGCCACCTGATCATCGACCGCGCGCGCCGCCGTCAGTTGGAAGGCACCTATCTGCGCGAGCTGGCGCTGACCATCGAGATCATGGAGCAGTGCCAGCAATCGCCGGAGCAGATCCTCGTCACCCTCGAGGCACTGGAACAGATCGCCTTCGTACTCGACGGCCTGGCCCTGAACGCGCGGCAGGCGTTCCTGCTGTACTTCCTCGAAGGCCTGCGCCAAAGCGACATCGCCCGCCGCCTGGGGATTTCCGAGCGCATGGTGCGCAAGCACCTGATGAACGCCTTGCTGCACTGCCACCATGCGCTGGATGTATGAACGCCGACCTCGATCAACAGGCCGCCAACTGGGTAATCCGCCTGAGCGAAGGCGACCTCAGCGAACGCGAGCAACAGCAGTTCGAACGCTGGAGAGCCGCCGACCCACGGCATGCGGCGGCGTTCGAGCGCCTGCAAGGGTTCGTGGGGCGCTTGCAGGCGTTGCGCCCGCAACAGGCGCCGGTGCAGGCCGCACTGGAAGCCGCCCGGGTACGCCGACGCAACCCGAGCGGTCGGGTGTTGCTGGGCCTGTTGCTGGCGTTGCCGGTGGCCCTGGCGCTGCGGGCCTACCCGCCGAGCTATCTGTTGGCCGACCAGCGCACCGCCCCGGCGCAATGGCAGCAGGTCAACCTGGACGACGGCTCGCAACTGACTCTTGGTGGCAACAGCGCCGTAGACCTGACCTTCAATGGCCAGCAACGCCAGGTGCGCTTGCTGCGCGGTGAAATCCTGGTGCAGGTGGCCCACGATGCCGCGCGGCCGTTTGTGGTGGTGACCGACGACGGCCAGATGCGCGCCCTCGGCACGCGTTTCACGGTCAAGCGCGAAGCACCGGGTACGCTGCTGACCCTGCTCGAGTCAACGGTCGCAGCCACCGATGCCGGCCATCACGCCACGGTGAACGTCAGCGCGGGCGAGCAGGCGCGCATCACGCCAAACGCGGTGACACGCGTGGGCAAGGTTGACCCGCGCACCCTGAACGACGCCTGGCAATACCATCAGTTGGTGGTACAGGACCGACCGTTGCCAGAGGTCCTCGATGAACTCGCACGCCAATATGGCGGCCATCTGCAGTTCGATCGCGAGCAACTGGCCGACCTGCGCGTATCCGCCGTCTTGCCCTTGGATAACCCGCGCCGCGCCCTGCAACTGATTGCCGATGGCCTGCCGGTGCGCATCCGCGCGTTCAGCCCGTTGTGGCTGCGGATCGAGCGTCACGAAAAATAATCGCGCAGGCCGGGTTCCGCTTTTACGTACTGCCCCGTCAAGGAAGAAAGCACCTCAATAACAGGAATGTCTTCCATGCCGCGCCACTTCCAGCGTTCCCCCTTGCCCCTCGCCCTGGCGATCAACCTGGCCAGCGTTGCCGCGCTGAGCCTGGCCCTGTGCAGCCCGGCTGCCGCGCAAGAGGCGGCGCGTTATGCCATCGCCGCGGGGCCGCTCGGCCCGGCGCTGAACCTGTTCGCCCAGCAGGCCCATGTGGCGTTGTTGTTCGACAGCAAAACCGTCGCCGGTTTGACTACGGCTGGCCTGCACGGTGAGTTCCCGATCAACCAGGGCTTTGCCCAACTGCTGAGCGGCAGTGGTTTGCAGGCTGCGCAAGGCGCCAATGGCTATGTACTGGTGCCGGTCAACACCAGCGGCTCGCTGGAACTGGGGCTGACGTCGATTACGGGCCTGACCGAAGAACGCAGCACCGAGCACGTCAAGGGCTACGTGGCCACGCGTAACCTGAGTGCTACCAAGACCGACACGCCGATCATCGAAACCCCGCAATCGCTGTCGGTGGTCACCAGCGATGAGATCCGCGATCGGCAATCGGAAACCCTCTCGCAAACCCTTGACCTGACGCCGGGGTTCACCAGCCAACCCACCAGTTTCAACCGCACCTCGGACCGTTTCCGCATTCGCGGCTTCGACGTGGAGTCGGCCACCGGTGGCTCCCTGCGCGATGGCCTGCGCCTGCAAAACAACTCGTACGATGGCGTACAGGAACCCTATGGGCTGGAACGCGCCGAGGTGATTCGCGGCGCGGCGTCGGTACTGTACGGGCAGCTCTCGCCCGGCGGGTTGATCAACACCGTGAGCAAGCGCCCCAGCCAAACGCCTTACCATGAGCTCAACCTGCAGGCCGGGCAGAACAACCGTAAACAACTGTCCGCCGACTTCACCGGCCCGCTGGGCGACAGCGACACCCTGAGTTACCGCCTGACCCTGCTCGACCGTAAGAGCGACACCGCCGCCGACCATATCCGCAACGACAAGGTCTACGTCGCGCCGGCCCTGACCTGGCAGCCCAACGACGACACCTCGCTGACCTTGTTGTCGTTCTACCAGAAGACTGAAACCGGCTTCTCCGCGCCCCTGCCCTATCAACTGACCAAGGGCGTGGGCAGCGGCCGGTTCCAGATCGGCCGCCACGACTTTATCGGTGAACCGGACTACGACGAAATGAACGGCGAGATGTCGGCGCTGGGCTATGAGTTCGAGCACCGTTTCGATGAGCACACGCGCATCAGCCACAAGCTGCGCTACTACCAGTCGGACGTGACCTGGCGCTACCTGCAGGTCAACATCGCCGGCAACAACATCGCCACCGCGCAGACCACCGGCCTGCTGCGCCGTCAATACAGCGACCGCGAAGAACGCTCGCGGGGCCTGGCCAGCGACACCCATATCGAAAGCAAATGGCAGTTCGGCGACTGGCAGCACACCTTCCTGCTGGGCTTCGATGGTTACGACACCAGCTACGACTCGCATAACTTTCGCGGCACCGCACAGCCGTTGAACCTGGCGACCTATCAATATGGCCAGCCGGTAGTGGTCAACACAAACCCCGCCACCGACCGTGGCTCGCAGATCGACACCCTGCAAAAAGGCATCTACTTCCAGGACCAGATCAAGTTCGACGAACGCTGGATCCTGCTGTTGGGCGGCCGTCACGACTGGGCCGACCAGCACACCGAACTGTTCCGCAACGGGGTCGACAGCGGCAAAAGCGATGAAGCCACCACCTGGCGCGCCGGCCTGGTGTACAAGGCCGACAATGGCCTGGCGCCCTACATCAGCTACAGCGAATCGTTCTTTCCGGTGGCCGGCACCAACAAGGCCGAAGAGAGCTTTATTCCCACCGAAGGCAAGCAGTATGAAATCGGTATCCGCTATCAACCCGAAGGCAGCGCCACGCTGTTGAGCGCGGCGGTGTATCAGTTGGAACAGCGCAACGTGCTGAGCCAGGACCGCACCGACCTCAACTTCTCGGTACAGGTCGGCGAGGTGCGCTCGCGTGGTTTTGAACTGGAAGCCAAGACCGAAGCCACCCCCAACCTCAGCCTGATCGCGTCCTACGCCTACATCGACGCGCGCATCACAAAAAGCGATATCGCCAGCGAAATCGGCCAACGCAGCGAAGACACTCCCTATCATCAGGCCGCCCTGTGGGCCGATTACCGCCTGGCGGCACTGGGTATCCCGCACCTGCGCATCGGCGGCGGCGCCCGCTACAAGGGCACCACCCAAGCCTCCGGCGTACCCTCGTCGATGCCCGCCTACACCCTGTACGACGCTCGCGCCAGTTATGAGCTCGACGAGCATTGGGAGGTCGCGGTCAACGCCAATAACGTCACCAACAAGCGCTACACCTATTGTGAATTCGCGATTTGCCGGTATGGGGATGAGCGGCAGTTGATCAGTTCGTTGACGTATCGCTGGTAATCGGGCTGGAACAAACCCCGTTGACATTCATAGGGCCAAACAATAAAGGCGCTCCAAAGAGCGCCTTTATTCATCGCGACATTACTGCTCGCTGATGGATTTCACCTCAGCCTTGGCCGCACCGCCAATCGCAATGCGCTTCGGCTTGGCTTCCTCCGGTACCACCCTGAGCAAGTCGATGCTCAGCAAACCGTTGGAGAGCTGTGCGCCCTGCACTTCGATGTGGTCGACCAGGCGGAACGACAGGCGGAACGCGCGCTGGGCGATGCCCTGGTGCAGGTAGGTGATGTTTTCATCGTGTTCACGCTTGCCACCGGCGACGGTCAACACACCTTTTTCCACCTGGATCTCCAGGTCGTCCTCCACCAGGCCGGCGGCTGCGATGACGATCCGGTAGTGGTCATCACCGTGCTTCTCGACGTTGTGAGGCGGATACGTGGTACCGGCCTCGCTGCGAAGCGCCGATTCGAAAAGGTCGTTGAAACGGTCAAAGCCAACAGAATGGCGGAACAGTGGGGCCAACGAGAGAGTAGTAGCCATTGCAAAATCTCCTGAGTTTTCTCCAAGTGATTTGATACGCGACCCGTATTCGGCATCGCGTAAAACCTAAGTAGGTTCAGGCGAAAAAATTTCAAGCGGCGTCCCTAAAAATTTTTTTGCAGGGCTCTGATCCCGTGAATACAGGCCACAGCACCGACGGATGAGCAGTGCCGCGAGCAATCTTCCAGGGCCGCATAGCTAAACGGCAGTTCCTGACTAGACTGATGAGCGCACAGACTTGGTCATGGGAATCGTTGGATGAGTGAAGTAAACGCACGGGCCGGCATGTTTTCCAGCCCGTGGCGACATCGAGAACTGTTGGTTTCCATGGTTCAGCGGGAAGTGATTGGTCGGTATCGCGGCTCCATCATGGGGCTGTTGTGGTCGTTCCTGAACCCTCTGTTCATGTTGCTGGTGTACACCTTCGTGTTCAGCATGATGTTCAAGCTGCGCTGGCCTCAAGGCAGCGGTTCCAGGAGCGAATTCGCGCTGCTGGTGTTTGCCGGCCTGCTGGTGTTCAACGTGTTCGCCGAATGTGTGGGCCGTGCGCCCGGCCTGATCATCGCCAACGCCAACTACGTCAAAAAAGTCATGTTCCCCCTGGAGATCCTGCCTTGGGTGGTGCTGGGCGCGGTGCTGTTCCATACCCTGGCCAGCTTATTGATCTGGCTGGTCTTCCACCTGCTGTTTTTCGGTTTTCCGCCCCTGACCAGCCTGCTGCTGCCCCTGGTGCTATTGCCGCTGGTGCTCTTTACCCTGGGCATTTCATGGCTGCTGGCCTCGCTGGGGGTTTACCTGCGCGATGTCGGCCAGATAGTTGGCGTATTGACGACGGCCTTGATGTTCGTCTCCGCGATTTTTTACCCGGCCAGCGCCTTTCCGCCGGCCTATCAAGGCCTCCTGCGCCTCAACCCACTCACGTTGGTGGTCGAGCAAACCCGTGACGTGCTGTTCTGGGGCGTCTTGCCCGACCCTCTCACTTGGGTCTGCGGCCTACTCGCGGCCGGGGGCGTAGCCTGGCTGGGGTTCAGCTGGTTCCAGAAGTCTCGTAAAGGATTTGCCGATGTGCTCTGACATCGCCGTACAAACGGCCCACCTGAGTAAGAGCTATCACATCTATGACACGCCCAGGGATCGTCTGTGGCAGCTGTTGTCCCGGGGTAAAAAGCATTTTTATCGCGAGTTCTGGGCGCTGCAGGATGTGTCACTGACACTGCGCAAAGGCGAAACGGTGGGGATCATCGGCCGTAACGGCAGTGGCAAATCGACGTTGCTGCAACTGATCTGCGGCACATTGAGCGCCACGTCCGGCAGCATTCACAGCCATGGGCGCGTGGCCGCGTTGCTGGAGCTGGGGTCGGGTTTCAATCACGACTTCACCGGGCGCGAAAACGTCTATATGAACGGCGCGGTGCTGGGGCTCAGTCGTGCTGAAATCGACGCGCGTTTTGCCCAGATTACTGACTTTGCCAATATCGGCGACTTTATCGACCAACCGACCAAGACCTACTCAAGCGGCATGCTCGTGCGGTTGGCCTTTGCGGTGGCCGTGTGCGTACAGCCCGACATCCTGATCGTCGATGAAGCCCTTGCGGTGGGTGACGCATCGTTTCAGTTCAAGTGCCTCAATCGCCTGGAGGCGCTGACCCAGCAAGGCACCACGTTGCTGTTCGTGTCCCATGACATGGGCATGGTCAAACGCTTTTGCAATCGAGTCATTTACCTGCGCGAGGGCCGGGTGCGCGCCAGTGGGTCTCCCGAAGAAATGGCCGAACTCTATCTGCTGGAAATGCGCGACGAACAGCGCCGCTGGGCCAGTGGCGGTGCGGTGCCGGTCGCTCCCAAGGCGTTTCTCGACAAACAAGGCGGCATCGCCTTCGGCACCGATGAGGGGCATATCGTGGCCGCCTGCTTTACCAATACCGACAGCCTCTATTCGAGCTTTGTGTACGGCGAAACCATCCAGATATGCATCCAGGCCCAGGTTCGCGACACCATCGAGTTGCCCTCCATCAGCGTGACAATCCAGGAAGCCCGGCTGCTGGTGATCGGCGGCGCCAACCTGCCGCTGCAGATGGAGGCGGCGCACGATGGCTGGCGCAAGGCGACCATCACCGTCCACTTCCCCGCCGCCCTCGCGGCGGGCAAATACCACATCACACTGAAACTGATGAACGGCCACAGCGAAGAAACCGCACAGCTCATCGAGAAGCAGGTCGCGCTGCTGGCGTTCGACACCCTGCCCGGCACCAAGGACTTCCTTGGGTTCGTCGACCTGGGAATCGAGGCCGGTCACGCCCTGCAAACGAGCACTCTGGGGGAGCGCCAATGAGTCGCGCGTGGCAGGTAGGGATCTTCGGCACGTTCGATGTCGCCAACTATGGCGACTTGCTGTTTCCCATCATCGCTGAAGTGGAATTGACCAGGCGCCTGGGCGCGGTAAAGCTCCATCGGTTTTCCTATCACGCAAAAACCCCACCCGAATGGCCGTACGAGGTCACCTCACTGACCGCTTTGCCGGACATCGCCGGCGAGTTGGATGGCGTACTGATCGGCGGCGGTTTCATTATTCGCTTCGACAAAGTGGTTGCCACCGGCTATTACCCGCCGGATGCCTCCATTCACCACCCCACCGGTTACTGGCTGACGCCGGCGCTGATCGCCTTGCAACACGCAATCCCGCTGATCTGGAATGCGCCCGGCATGCATTGCAACGAGATTCCGTCGTGGGCCGTGCCGCTGGTGAAGCTGAGCCTGGATCACAGCCCGCATATCCGGGTGCGGGATGCACTCTCGCAGTCAGCCCTGGCGCAGGTGTCGCCGACCGCCCAGGTCGAGGTGCTCCCCGATACCGCCTTCGGCCTTGCGCGGTTGCTCGACGTGCAAGCGCCGTCGGCCGCCTTCCTGGCACTTCGCGCCAGCGCCGGGCTGACTCAACCGTATCTGGTGGTGCATGCGATGTGGGGGTTGGACAGCTTCCTGCACCTGTGGCGAACCCATGCCGGATTGTTCGAAGACTTGCAGCTGCTGCTGTTGCCCATAGGACCGGTGCTGGGCGACCACGAAAGCGTTCTGGGCGAGGGCCTGGAACGCTCGCGATGCCTGCCGTTCTGGCCTGATCCTTTGCTGCTGGCGGAACTGCTGGCCCATGCCGAGGGCGTCATCGGGCACAGCTATCACTTGGCGATCAGCTCACTGGTGTTTGGCGTGCCGATCTTCTGCTCGGCGGACCTGGGCGCCGGTAAATACACCGCGCTGCCCAGCCATGGGCGCATCTTCCAGATACGCCGGGACCAGCCCATTGAACCGCAGTGGTTTCGCGCCCAATTGGGCAGGCAGCCCCTGTCCCAGGTCACCGCCCACGCGATGGAGCAGCTCGACGCACACTGGGACCGCGTGGCCGAGCTGATCCGTGAAGGCCCGAGGCCGACCCCAGCCGCGCTCAACCGTTATTGGCAAGGCTTGCCTGGGGTACTCGAAGACCTGCATGCACAGGTCCAACATCAGGTCGCCGAGCGGCAAAGCGACCACGCGCAACACCAACACGCGCTTGAGGCGCTGTACCGCTCCAACTCTTTCAAGCTGACGGCGCCGTTGCGCCACATCCGCCGTACCCTGACGAAATGGCTGGGAGCCCTTCGACATGATTGACCTGAGCAAACTGAGCGCCAATCGCTTGAAAAGCGCGCCTTATTCCTGGGCGCAGATCGACGCGCTGTATAGCCCCGAAGACGCCAAGGCACTGGCCCGAACCTACCCCCACGACCACTTCAAGACGGTATCGGGCTACGGCGGGGCAAAGGATTACGAATACGAGGCACGGCAATTGATCGCCATGGGCAGCCACGAGGTGGTCAACCCACAGGCCCTGAGCCGCGCATGGCTGGCATTGAGCGACAGCCTGCGCTCGGCGCAGTACCGCCATGCGATGTCCACATTGACCGGCCAGGACCTGAGCCACGCGCCCATGGAGGTGAATGTCTTCCATTACGGCCCTGGCGCCAACCTGGGGCCCCATCCCGACCTGGACGACAAACGGGTCACGCACATTCTGTATTTCAACGAGACATGGAACCCCGCCGACGGCGGTTGCCTGCAAATCCTCGGCTCTGCCGACCCTGCCGACGTCGTCGCCCAAGTGCCCCCCGTGATCGGCAACTCGGCGGTCCTGGTGCGCGCCGACAACTCGTGGCACGCGGTTTCGCGAGTCGTGGATGGCTGTCGGTCCTCCCGGCGCAGCGTGACCGTGACCTTCTACCGTCCAGGCTCACGCAGCTCGATGTGGCCGGCCGATGACCCGACACCGCTGCACCCTTACAGTGAACCGAACAACGCAACGCTTGTGTAAAGGACGCCCCCATGGACAAGGACAATCTGGCCACACTTGAGCGCGAAAACGCACGGGTAGAACGCGATGCGGCCATCAGGGAACGAGACGCGGCGATTGCCTACATCGCAATGCTGAAAAATACCCGCTCATGGCGCATTACCCGCCCCTTGCGCACGCTGCTGCATTGGCTCAAGTACAAATCCAGGCACACCGAACCCGACACCCTGGAATTCCTGCGTGCTGAAGATCTGCCCTTAAGTCCCATCGCGAAAGCTACCCAGCCATCCTTGCCGGACGAATCGCCGACAGAGGCCCGCTTCGACATTCTCTGTTTTGCCAATATCGACTGGGCCGCACGCTTTCAGCGCCCTCAGCAACTGATGAGCCAGTTTGCCCGGCATGGCTACCGTGTCTTCTACATCGTCCCCTCCCGCAGCGCCGAGCCTGGGCATGCCTACAGCAGCGTAGAAGTGGCGCCTGGCGTGTTCGAGGTTGCGTTGCGGCGCGATGAGTTCGTGGACTGCTACAACCAACGCCTCACTGAAAACACCCTGCGGGGCTACACAAAGGCGATCGATGCGCTGGCCAGGGACCTGCGTATAAAGACTGCGGTTTCAGTGATTCACCTGGCCTTCTGGGCCCCGCTCGCGTACCAACTGCGCAACGATCACGGCTGGAAAATTCAGTACGACTGCATGGATGACTGGGTTGGCTTCCCGGGTATCGGCGAGGTCTTGCTCGAAGAAGAACAAACCCTGGTCAAGCAGGCCGATTTGATGACGGTCACCGCGGCCTTGCTCCAGGAAAAATGGGCCACCGCGAGCGACAACTGCCTGCTGCTGCGCAACGGCGTGGATTTTGAGTTCTTCGAACGCAACTGCGTGCCCAACAACCTGCTGGCGGACATCAAGCGGCCTTTGATCGGCTTTTATGGCGGCCTGGCCGAATGGGTGGACCTGCCGTTGATCGCGGCCATCGCCCGGCAGCGGCCGGACTGGAACTTCGTATTGATCGGCGACCTGTTCGTCAAAGACCTGGCCGGGCTGGACCGCCTGCCCAACGTGCATTTGCTCGGCAGGAAGCCCTATGCGCAGATGCCGTTGTACCTGTACCACTTCAATGCCTGCCTGATCCCGTTCCGCTTGTATAACGTGACCCATGCGGTCGACCCGGTGAAGTTCTACGAATTCATCAGCGCAGGCAAACCGGTGGTATCGGTGCCGCTGGAAGAAATGAAGATCTACCAGGACTTCGTTTATTTCGCCAGCGAACCGCGGGCCTTCATCGAACAGATCGAGTGCGCCCTGAACGAGACCGACACCCGCGCCGCCACCGAACGCGTGGCGCTCGCCAGCGCCAATGACTGGCATCATCGCTTCGAAACCAATCTGAACGCGCTGACGGCCTTGCATGCGAAAGTGTCGATCATCGTGGTCACCTACAACAACGTCGAGCTGACCCAAGGCTGCATCCAGAGCCTGTTGCGCAATACCACCTACCCCAACTACGAATTGATCATCGTCGACAACGCCTCTTCGGACGATACGCGCAACTACCTGCGTTACCTGAGCCGCACCCAGGCGAATGTCACCGTCGTGCTCAATGACCGCAACCTCGGCTTCGCCGCCGCGAACAACCAGGGGCTGCGCCTGGCAACCGGTGACTGCCTGGTGCTGCTCAATAACGATACCGTGCTACCCAAGGGGTGGATCGACCCCTTGTTGCGCCACCTGCAAGACCCGCAAATTGGCCTGGTCGGCCCGATGACGAACGCGGTCGGCAACGAAGCCAAGGTGGACGTCGACTATGTTGACCTTGAACACATGGAAGCCTTCGCCGACCGCCATGTCGCACGGCACCGCGGCCGCACCTTCGATATCAGCATGCTCGCCATGTTCTGCGTGGCCATGCGCCGCGAGGTGTTCGAGCGCATAGGCCTGCTGGACGAAGCATTCGGCATCGGTATGTTTGAAGATGACGACTACAGCCGGCGCATCCAGGCGGCCGGGCTGAGGACGGTTTGCGCCCAGGATGCATACATTCATCACTATGGGCAGGCCTCGTTCAAGAAGCTGATCGCCAGCGGTGAATACCAGGCGCTGTGGGACAAGAACCAGGCCTATTTCGAGAGCAAGTGGGGTAAATGGAAGCGCCCTGAACCCCGCCTGCAATCGCGCGCGCGCTGACCAACCGGAGGATGACATCGTGTTCAAGCGAATCATGAAAAAGCTCAACGCCCAGCCGGAAGCGGTCAGCGCCGACAAGCAAGTCACCGCCGATCATTGGTCGGAGAACATGGCCGGCTCCGACGCATTTTCCGCGGATGTGTATTGGCTCGCGGTCCCCGCCGTACAACAGCGCCATCAGCACAAAGCGACTGCCGGCAGCGGCCACCCTGGCTGGGTGCAGTACTGCCTCAAGGAGTTTTTGGGCCACTCGGTTTCCGGCGCGCGGATGCTGAGTATCGGTTGCGGCACCGGCACCCTGGAGCGAGAGCTCTACAAGCTCAACGCCTTCGAGCAGTGCGATGCCGTGGACATAGCGCCTGGCGCACTCGACGTTGCCAGAACCGAGGCGCTGGCGATCGGCGCGTCGAGCATCAACTATTCATTGTGCGACATCGAACAGACGGACCTGCCCGGCAACTGCTACGACGCGGTCTGGTTCAATGGCTCGCTGCACCACATCCGCGAACTGGAAATCGTCTGCCAACGGGTTCGCCACAGCCTGAAGCCCGGTGGCTGGCTGTTTTTCAATGAGTACGTCGGGGCCAATCACTTTGCCTTTGATGCGCAACAATGTGCGGCCATCAGCCATGCGTTCGGCTTGATTCCAGAACCGTTTCGCCGCTCATTCGTCAAGGGTTCCTACGGCCAGGTGCAACAGGCCGTGCCATTACCCGACCCCATCGAAGTGGTGAAGGTCGACCCCTCGGAAGCCGTGCGCTCCGCCGACATTTTGCGCGTGGTGCAGGAGCACTTCGAGATTCGCGCGCTGAACCGCTGCGGCGGCTCGCTCCTGCAATTTCTGCTGCACGGCATCGCCGGCAACTTCACGCCGGATAATCCACAGTCGCTCAGGGTGCTGCAAATGTTGTTCGACATCGAGGACGGCCTTATCGAGTCGGGCACGCTGAAAAGTGACTTCGTGGTGGTCGCCGCATCGCCGGGGAAAACCGCATGAAACGGCCCGCGCCATGCTGATCGATCGACGCCCCTCGCGGCTTAGCCGCTGGCGCGCGGCATACCATCGGCTGCCGTTGCCGGCCAGTATAAAAAAGCTGCTCGCCGCGATTTATCGACGGGTGTTGCTGGGCGCTGTGCGCGCCATACGAAATGCCATGAACGCAGGACAAACCTTTATCAGCCCCTCACCGGTGCCGCAGCCCCAACAGGCAGGGCTGGCCGACTACATCATCTGGGGCGCCATCGACTGGGACTTGCGCCACCAACGCCCGCAACAACTGGCCCAGGCACTGGGCGCCACGGGGCGCCGGGTGATCTACGTGTCGTCGTCGTTGATCGATGCGCGCCATGCCGGCTTTGAACTGGCGCCGCTGGATGAACAGGGCCGGCTGTTCCAGGTCAGCCTGTTCGCCCATGGCGCGCCGCGTATCTACGCCGGTGCCCCAAACGCGGCGCAGGTTCACCAATTGCTGCGCAGTATCGGTGAGGTGCTGCTGTGGTCCGGATCTACCCGTGTTATTTCATTGGTGCAACATCCCTTCTGGTGCGACATCGCCGGTGAATTGCCCGACAGTCGATTGATCTACGATTGCATGGACCATCACCAAGGGTTCGACGACAACGCCCCGGACATCCTGCAGCTTGAGCGGCGACTGGTGCGCGACGCCGACCTCCGGCTGTTTACCTCCGACTGGCTGGCCCGGCAATGGCCGGCCCAGCCACACGAACCCAGCGCTATCGTCCGTAACGCGGCTGACTTCGCGCATTTTTCCAGCCCCCCGGCGTCGGTCTATCGGGATCGCCTGCAACGCCGGGTGATCGGCTATTACGGCGCCATTGCCGGTTGGTTCGACGCCGAACTGGTAGCCAGCATCGCCGAGGCCTTTGCACAGCATGTGGTGCTGCTGATCGGTGCCGATACGGCCGGGGTGCAGGCACGCTTGCGCGGCTGCCCGAACGTCGAGTTCATGGGCGAAGTGCCCTATGGCGCCCTGCCCTATTACGCGCATGGTTTCGACGTGTGCATCGTGCCGTTTCGCGTGACGCCGCTGACACTCGCCACCAACCCGGTAAAGGTTTACGAGTACTTGAGCGCCGGCAAACCGGTGGTTTCGGTGGACCTGCCGGAAATGCAGCAATTTGGCGCGCTGGTGCAGGTCGCCAGGGATACGCCTGGGTTTATTGCCGCGATCACCCAGGCACTGGCACCCTCCACCGCCGAACACCTCGCTCAACGACAGGCGTTCGCGGCTCAACAAACCTGGACGCACCGCGCCGATGCGCTCATCACCCTGGCCGAACACCGCGACCACGCCGCGCGGGTCAGCGTGATCGTCGTGACCTATAACAACCTGGCATTGACCCGCGCCTGCCTCGAAAGCCTTGAGCGCCACCGCGAAGGCATCGCGCTGCAGATTATCGTGGTGGACAATGCCTCCAGCGACGCCACCGCGGACTTCCTGGCGCAGTGGGCCGCCGACAGCGGGCACAGGGTCATCCTCAACCCGGACAACCGAGGCTTCGCGGCAGCCAATAACCAGGGGTTGGCGGTCGCCACCGGCGATTATCTGGCGCTGCTCAACAACGACACCCAGGTGACTTCAGGCTGGGCGAGTACCTTGCAGCGGCATTTGCAACGTAACCCTGAACTCGGCCTGATTGGCCCGGTGACCAATAATATCGGCAATCAAGCCAAGGTTGATGTCACCTACACCAGCCTGGCGCAGATGCCGCAAGCGGCTCGACGCTTTACCTGCCGGCACCTTGGCGAGCGTGTCCGGCAGCCGACCCTGGCGTTCTTCTGCGTGATGATGCGGCGCAGTACCTACACGCAAATCGGCCCGCTCGACGAGGTGTATGGCCGAGGCTTTTTCGAAGATGACGATTACTGCCGACGTGTCGAACACGCCGGCCTCGCCTGCGCATGCGCGCGCGATGTGTTCATTCATCACCAGCTGTCGGCCTCGTTCGGGCAAATAAACCAGAGCGAACGCCAGGCACTGTTCGAGAAAAACAAAGCGATCTACGAGGCCAAATGGGGCCCATGGGTGCCCCATCAACATGAATAAGGCCGCGACGACGTTGCGCGCACCACTGGCCTGCGGCAACGTCGCGCTCATGAATGAAGTTTAGTGGCATCAAAACGCGCCTCCCAAGAGTGTTGCAAGGCAAACGCATGGGCCTCATCCGCGTCACGTTCACAGCACAAGGCTGCCTCGGCCAGCGCCGCAAGATCGGTCAGCGAATGACTGATAAACACACCTGGCAGGTCTGAGCGGCAGTGCATTTCGCCAAAGTCGGTGGAGATCACGGGCAACGCCAGGGCGCGGTATTCGTAATATTTGATGGGGTCGACAGAGGCGGTGAGTACGTTCGGTTTGAAGGGGATCAACCCCACGTCGAACTCAGCCATGGCTTGCAGTGCCGCGCCATGATCACAGGCGGGCAGCAAGACGACGTTAGGGGGTAGCTGATGGGCGGCCGGCTCGAACACGGGGCCGATCAAGCGGATTTCGTCGTGGGGCCTGGCCAGGGCCAAGGCGGCTACCCAGCCCCAGTCAAACCAGAAGGCCATCGTGCCCACATAGCCGAACACCTTTCGCGTGGAGGACGTCGGCGCAGGTTGTATGCCGAGCACTGCCGCCAGATCCAGACCGTTATGCACCAGGTGCACATCGTCCCGATAACCGCGCCATTGCGCATTAATGCCAGAGCTCGACGCCCAGATGACATCCACTCGCTGAGCGATCAACCGCTCCCATCGCGCCAGGGACGCGCGCGAAAAACCGGTATAGAACGCCGGAAAATCGTCCATGGCGTCATACAGCGACGGGCAATGCGGCAGACGCTGCAACAGCAACCCCGCCAGCGCCGACGGCTTGCCGACCACCAGCAAGGTGGGCGCCTCGCGCGCGAAACCTTCGATCAAGCTCAAGGCATGCCGCCACACAAAACGGTTTACCCAGCCTGCCCCCGGTAGCGGCTCAATGGGCAACCCGCCCGGCTTCAAAACCGTGAGCCAGGCGGGCGTTGGGCTGGGTGGCTGAACAACTGGGGATGCGCGCAGACGCCGCAGATCGCTCCACTTGGGCAGCCGCGTGGGGTAAGGGTCCACCCATAGCACCGACACGCCCGTGCGGCGGTGAAGCCAGTCGACAAACTTATGTGGCCGCTGAGCGAAGCTCTCCCAGGGTAGCGGCGAAAGGATGACTACGCGGTTCAAACAAAGTGCTCGCGCAGGGCGTTGACGATACGTCCGGCCGCCTGCCCGTCGCCATAGGGCGAAATGCCGAGCGCCATGGCCCGATAGGCCGATTCATCATCAAGCAGGTGCTGCACGGCCTCAATAATGTGATCGCCGTTCGTACCAATCAGTTTTACGCAACCCTGTTCAACCGCCTCGGGTCGCTCGGTTTCATCCCGCATGACCAGTACAGGCTTACCCAGTGCCGGGGCTTCTTCCTGCACCCCGCCCGAGTCGGTCAGGATCAGATAGGCGGCTTGCATGGCGGCGATGAAGGTCGTGTAATCGAGCGGCGCGCAGAGCCTGAAATTGGGTATCCCGGCCAAACACGCATGCGCGACCTCCTTGATATTCGGGTTCGGATGCACGGGGTACAGGAACTGCACCTCAGGGTTGCACTCGGCCAGGGTACGCAATGCCCGGCAAATATCGCGAAACGGCGCGCCGAAATGTTCCCTGCGGTGAGAGGTCACCAGCACCAGGCGTCGGCTGGGGTCAAGATCAAGGTTGAGCGCCGGCGCCCTGGCCGCTGCCGTGAGCAGGGCATCAATCACCGTGTTGCCGGTGACCACAATATCTGCAGCGCAGACGCCCTCTTTCAACAGGTTTTGCCGGGCGCTTGCCGTCGGTGCAAAGTGCCAACGCACCAACCTGCCGGTCATCACACGGTTGGCTTCCTCTGGAAACGGCTGTTGCATATCCCAGGTGCGCAAGCCGGCCTCAACATGACCCACCGGTATACGGTGATAAAAACAGGCCAAGGCGCAGGCCAGCACCGACGTGGTATCGCCCTGTGCCAAAACGGCATCGGGCCGCTCTTGCAGGAGCACGGTGTCCAGGTCGAGCAACAAATGGGCGGTCAAGCTGGTGAGGGTCTGATTGGGCCGCATCGCGTCCAGGTCGATGTCGGGTTCGATCCCGAAAGACACCAGGATCTGGTCCAGCAGATGACGGTGTTGCGCCGTGGCAAGTACACGCACATCCACCCAACGTTCTTTTTTCAGGGCCAAAATAACCGGGGCCATTTTGATCGCTTCGGGACGAGTCCCGACAACACACAAGATTTTTTTCAGAGACACGTCGAGCCTATTTCCATATTCAGGGAGTAGCTGAATAACTGCTGAGGTTCGTGACTCAACTGAATTCAAGCCATTGCACGCACATTCCGCTGTGCTTAAGCAGCATAGACACAGAACGCGCTTCCTGCCCGATAGCGCGACGCGCTTTCCCAGATCGGAAAGGTTGCCCTATTTTTTGCTCAGCGCACCGGCCAGGCGCTGCATGGCGACTTCGATTTCATGGGCGGTCAGGGACGAGTATCCCAATAGCCAACCGTGTTTTTTCTCTACGCCGGCATAGAGCCGACTGAGGCCGGGCAGTTGCACGCCCACGCGGGCAGCCTGGCGGATGGTGTTTTCTTCCGACCAACCCTCGGCCAGCAAACAGGGAATCTGCAGCCCGCCCTGGGGGCTTAAGGCCGTGACAATTGCGCCAAGGTGCCGGCCGATCGCATCCAGCATGGCTGCACGGCGCGCGGCGTAGAGTTTGCGCATGGCGCGGACATGCGCGTTGTAATGGCCGTCTTCCATGAAGCGCGCCAGGGTCAGTTGAAGGCTCTGCGGTGTGTGGCCGTCCATGATGCTGCGTGCGTAGGTGAAGGCTTTGACCAACTCAAGAGGCAGCACCATGTAGCCGATACGCAACCCCGGATACAGGGTTTTGCTGAAGGTACCGAGGTAGATCGTGCGTTGATCGTTGTCCAGGCCCTGCACGCACGCAATCGGCAGCCCGTCGTAGTGGAACTCGCTGTCGTAGTCGTCCTCGATGATCCACTTGCCATGCTCGGTCGCCCAGTTGATCAGCTCGAGTCGACGCTCCAGCGGTAAGGTCGCACCGGTGGGGTATTGATGCGAGGGCGTTACATAGACGCAATTGGCACCGCTGCGATCGGCCCGCAGCAGGTCCGTGCGTATGCCCTGGGCATCGACATCGATGGGCACCACGTTGGCCTCGGCGGTTTCAAAGGCCTTTTTGGCACCGAAGTAGCCCGGGTTTTCCAGCAGGATCGGTTTGCCGGCGTCCACCAGCAACTGGGCGCACAGGAACAGGGCTTGGCGCGTGCTGCTTAACACCAGGATCTGCTCAGGCGAGCATTTGGCCCCGCGCTCAAGGTTCAGGTACGTGGCGATTGCCTTGCGCAGAGGCTCGGCGCCTTGGGGGTCGCCATGCAGCAGGACATTGGCCTGGTAATCCTTCGTGACCTGGCGTTGCAGGCGCTCCCATATCCGGGTGGGGAAGGTTCGGGTTTCCGGCAACCCGGTGGCAAATGCCTTGATGACTTGTTGATCGTTAACGCCACCGCTGTTGAAAATCATCCGCCCGCGCTGGCTCAGGCCCGCCCCCGGCGGCGCCTCGCTGTGCGGGGCGCCTTGCACGTTCGTGCGCCGGCGCGCAGCCCCGCGCAATTCGGCGCCGACCGCCGCGGATACGTAGCTGCCCGAGCCCTCGCGCCGCACGATGAAACCGTCACGGTGCAAATGCACATAAGCGTTCTCGACCGTGTCGCGGGCCACGCCGAGCGTCTTGGCCAGGACCCTGGACGCCGGCAACTTCAGGCCTGGGCCGAGGGCACCTTCAAGGATCAAGGCACGCAGGGCGCGCTGGATCCGCTGATGCAAGTCCAGCCTCTGAAACTCGTCATCGTTGAGGCGTATCTGCAACGTTTCGAGTTCGAACGTATTTGCCATGCGGTCTGCCCTACGTGAATAAATTGGCCGTAAATGACAGGCCAGTTTATCCGTAGACTTTGCTCATCGCCATTTGCAAGGAGCAACGTAACGCCATGTCTTCGTCACCCGCCAACTCATCTGTTCGCCTCAGGGATCTTATCCATCCGATTGTCGCCGCGCTGATCTCGGTCATCGTCAACTATGGCGGTACCTTCATCCTGGTGTTCCAGGCGGCCAAGGTCGCGGGGCTGAGCCCTGAGTTGACCGCTTCGTGGGTGTGGTCCGTATCGATTGGCGTGGGGGTGACCGGGCTGTTGCTCAGTTGGGTCGCGCGCGAACCGATCATCACCGCCTGGTCGACGCCTGCGGCGGCGTTCCTGGTCGTCGCCCTGGCCACCACGCCCTATGCCGAGGCGGTGGGCGCGTACATGATTTCGGGCGCGGCCTTCGTGCTGTTGGGCGTGTCGGGCTATTTCGAGAAAGTCATCCGCCTGATCCCGCCAGGCGTGGCCGCAGGGCTGCTGGCCGGCATCCTGTTGCAGTTCGGCATCGGCGCCTTTGGCGGCATGAGCGTCGAGCCGACGCTGGTCGGGGTGCTGATTGTTGCTTACCTGCTGCTCAAACGCTTTACCGCGCGCTACGCAGTGGTGGGCGTGCTGGCGCTGGGCCTGGTCGTTTTGCTGATTCAGGGACGTTTCGATGTGTCAGGGCTTGGGTTGCAGTTTGCAGCCCCCGTGTTCACCCAGCCTGAGTTCTCGCTCAATGCCTTGCTCAGCGTCGCGTTGCCGCTGTTTCTGATCACCCTGACCGGCCAATACATGCCTGGCATGCTGGTACTGCGCAACGATGGGTTCCGCACCAGCGCCAATCCAATCGTGGCCCTCACCGGGCTGGGTTCCTTGCTGATGGCACCGTTTGGCTCCCACGCGTTCAACATCGCAGCGATTACAGCGGCTATCTGCACCGGCAAGGAGGCGCACGAAGAACCCTCCAAGCGCTGGATCGCCGGCATCGCCGCAGGCGCGTTTTATATTCTGGTGGGGATTTTCGGCGTGACCCTCGCCGCGGTGTTCATGGTCTTCCCGGCCGCCTTCATCACAACCCTGGCCGGGCTCGCCCTGCTGGGCACCCTCGGCGGCAGCCTGGCCGGCGCCATGGTCGACGCCAAATCCCGCGAAGCCGCGCTGATAACCTTCCTGGCGGCTGCCGCCAACATTACCGTGTTCGGCATCGGCGGGGCGTTCTGGGGGTTGTTGATCGGGCTGGTGGCGTATGCCGTGCTCAACGGCCGCTTGCCACGTCGCGAGGCGGGTTCCGATGCTGCGCCAACGCGCGGGTGAAATAGCAGAGGTCGGTGCAACGCAGTGCGTTGAGACGGGTAGCCATAGAGGTCTGCTTGATGTGGCCTTCCTGGTATCCGGCAGGTTAACGCACGTTGGCGGCACGCCAGGCTCGACTGCCGCAGCCGGATCACACATCACAGTCATCGACTGGAAAATAGAACCCAGCCCAACGAGAAGGGTCTGCTCCTTTATCAGAACCTGGGAATACATCGAATGTCCGCGCAACATAGCCTAGTGATACTTGCTCGGGGAGGCTACGCCGCTCGGGGGCTGCTTTATTTGATCATCGGTCTCTTCGCACTGCTGGCAGCGCAGGATTCGACAAAACCCAAAGACAGCCATAAGAGCCTGGAAGCACTGCTAAGCCAACCATTTGGCTATTTTTTAGTGGGGCTGGTGGTGGCGGGTCTGCTCGCATTTGCGGCGTGGCGCGTGCTGCAAGCTACGCGTGATGTCGATCATCACGGCAAAGCACTCAAAGGCCTGGTGATTCGTGCAGGCCTGTTGGCGGGAGGTCTGGTCAACGGCGCTCTAGCGTTCTTTGCATTGGGCCTGCTCATTAGCGGCATTGAACGTTCGGGTCATTCCGGTGGGCAGTCCAAAGACTGGCTGGCGCATGTCTTGTCTTGGGATCACTCGAATTTGATGCTGTACCTGATCGCACTCATTCCGCTGGGCGTCGGTATTGCTCACATCATCAAGGGATGGAAGGCGTCGTTCGAGAAATATTTTGAGGCCGATGAAGACGTCATGCGGTATGTCCGCCCTGTATCTCGATTCGGTCTAGTTGCCCGTGGGGTCGTGTTTATAGAGATTGCGCTGCTGCTGGCAATCAGCGGCTCCACTTATCAAGCCATGGACCCACCGGGGATGAAGGAAGCACTGAACGCGCTGCAAAACCTACCCGCTGGTTGGTTGATTTTGATGGTGATGGCATCAGGGCTGATAGCTTTCTCGGTTTATAGCTTCTCGCAAGCCTTCTGGCGCAAGATCAACATGGATGTGCCGGGAATACCGAGACCCTAGTGCCAGCCATCGCCGTACAAGCCCGTTCGGATCACGAAAGTTAGTCGGGCTGGATTGGGTTGTCAAAGCGTGGCAAAGCAATGACTTGTAGGAAAAGGAGGCGGCAACAGTCAGCTCACGGACCCGTGACCTCTGTGTTTAAATCGCAGAATGTCCACGTAAACATGCGGCCAGTGATGCATTCCAACCGGCGCGGTCGGAACCTGTACCGGCACCAGAACACCTCCGCCCGGTAGAGCAGAAGCTCCGCCCTTCTCCAGCCCACTCAAGATTAATCAAAAGTGACAAATTCATAAATTCGCCAAAGCTTTCAGGCTCTGATAGTCCTATACACTCAGCCTACTCACGCACGCTGCCAGTCGATTGACACTGAGACGCTGATAGCCGAGATTTGGGCCCAATAGCGCCCGATCCTCTGGGGCTGGCTTGTCCAGCTCTGTGTTCGGGCCTTCTTGTTTATGGAACACGGAAGTTGCAGCAGCTCTCGCCACCGAAGCCCTTTCGGACTTACCCAGACCTCGTTGCGTTACTGATTGAACGCGGTATGGGCATCGCCAACCCAGCCCGTTCGGAACGCAAAATCGCTCAGGTAGGCTACTACCGTCTGAGCGGTTACTGGTTCCCGGCTCGTGATTTTGTACGAGACCACCTGCAGAATGTGGTGCTCTGCTAGGTGACCCAAAAGCCCCTTCGACAAAACTCCTTCCTTCCAGACACCACATTCGACGACGCGTTTAGCCTTTACCTTTTCGACAAAAAGCTGCGCCAGTTAATGCTTGATGCCATCGAGCGAATCGAGATCCACGTTCGAACTGTCACTGCCCATGAAGTCGGGTATTACGGGGCATTGGCCTATACGGATCCCAGTTTCATCGTCCCAAAGCAGACCCAAAACTGGACGGATAGAAGCAAAAGGCAACGCAACACCTGGTTAGAGTGGCTTGAAAGACAAAACGGTCTAGTTGCCCGCAGCCAAGAGGACTGCATTGAGTGGCACAAACGAAACCGCAAGGCGATTCCTTTCTGGGTAGCCATTGAGGCCTGGGACTTCGGTACGCTCTCCAAGTACTACGAGATACTCAAGGGCAACCATCAAAACCGTATCGCACAGCGCCTGGGTGTCTCGAACACCAGGACACTCAAGCTTTGGCTGCAAGAAATTAACACCCTTCGAAATCGCTGTGCACATCACAGTCGTATTTGGAACCAGGTGTCAGCGAATGCGCTCCCTGACCTTGCTGCAGAGCCATACTTCCAAACGTTGAAGTTGGATCACAGTGCACTCACCCGTCTTTATGGACAGATCGCTATCATCTGGTTCCTGGTACAGCGTATCGGACCAAGCTCAGACTGGATCCGACATGTAGCGGATGTCATAGATTCCAAACCGAACCTTCCTGGGTGCCCGTTCGGGTCCCTTGGGCTTCCTTCTGAAGATGGTTTTCCGCGGCACTTGTTCGGCATCTAAAATCCCGTCTTTAATCGTCCGGTGAACGGCGGTGAGTAGGGACGCGATATTCCAGGCGGTGCGCAGGAATGCCTTCTGTGGCAGCCCGACGAAAACTCACTGCCGCCGGGATCGTGGTCTGGATCATCTGAACCTTCGGATGATCAGCAAAGGTTTCGGTCAGCGTGTGATAAATCAGGTTTGCATCATTGGTTGCATCAAGCTTGTTGATCACGACATTCAGCATTGGCGTCACTGCGCCCAGTGCTGCCAACGGCTCAAGGTCTCGATAAAGCTGAAGCATCCCACGCTGCAACTCTCGTGCAGTCAGCATATCCGGGGTGATGGGCGAAATCGCCATGTGTGCCCCAAGCAAGGCCATCTCCAGCACGATGGAGCGAGCTCCTTGGGTATCGATCAGAATCAGATCAAAGTCCTGCTCGAAAGCAGGCAACAGATTCTTGAGACGAAGACGCCTGTCAGCAGCATGCCGCGACAGATTTCCCAACTGATTGAACGGATCATTGGAGTGGATCAGCGAGAGATTAGGAGTGCAGGTCCGCGAAATGACCTGGTCGGCCCGAGTTTCGTTATTCGCGATCAGTGGATAGGTGCCACCAGGCGCCTCATGCGATAGCGCATAAAACGACGACAGCGACGGCTGGTTATCCAGATCGATGAGCAGGGTACGGATCCCTGCATCGGCGCAGAACGCGCCCAGATTGACGCCAACCGTGGTTTTACCCGGCCCGCCTTTGGTTGAAACGACCGCAGTGACTTTCATGATATTGACCTCGGAATCGTAGGATTTGAGATGCTTTCATGCAGGTCACGCTGTGCGCTTTGATCACCCCGGAAAATCCAAGGCAAAAAAAAGCCTGCATCGCTGCAGGCTTTTCCCTATCTGGCTCCACGACCTGGACTCGAACCAGGGACCCAATGATTAACAGTCATTTGCTCTACCAACTGAGCTATCGCGGAATGCGCCGTATGTTACTGATTGAAAAGGATAAGTCAAGCTTTGCACAGCATTTCGGCGGATTAATCCGGATGACCGGTCGAACGTTGCGGCTCCCTGGCCAATTCCAGCCAGGCCCGCGCGGCGGGTGGCAGGTGGGCGCTGGCGCGCCAGGCCAGGGCGATGTGCCAGTCGGTGTGGGGTTCGTCCAGGGGGATCAGGGCGATGCCAGCGTGTTGGTGCTTGTGGGCCAGCATGCGCGGCAGGAAGGCGACGCCGAGTCCGGCGGACACCAGGTCGACGATGAAGTCGATCTGCCCGCTGCGGGCGGTTATCTTCGGCATGACGCCTTTGCGCTCGCACGCTTTGAGGATCTTGGCGTTCAGGGCAAAGCCGGCTTCGAACAGGATAAAGGGTGAATCCGCCAGGTCAGTGAAGTCGATACTCGCGCGTGCGGCCAGCGGGTGGCCGATGGGCAGTACGGCCATCAGCGGTTCGTTGCGCACGGGTTGATAGTCGAAGCCTTCATCTATCGGCAGCAGGAGGGCCGCCAGGTCGACCTCCCCGGCGTCCAGGCATTCACGCAGTTTTTTGCTGCCATATTCGGTCAGTTCGATGTCGATGTCCGGGTAGCGGCTGCGGTAGGTGGCGAACATCGTCGCGAACACGACGCCACATCCCACCGGCGGCAGGCCGATGCGTAACACACCGCGCTTGAGGCCGCGCAGGTCATTGATTTGAGCGACGAGGTCGTTATGTTCAGCAAGCATGACCAAAGCGCGGCTGTAGGCGATTTCGCCGGCGGCGGTGAGTTCGTTCTTATGCCCCAGGCGACTGAGCAGCGGCGTGCCCAGTTCGTCTTCCAGGGTCTTGACCGCCTTGCTCACACTCGATTGGGTCAGGGACACCACCTCGGCGGCCTGGGAGAAGCCGCCTTGGCGCACGACTTCGACGAAGGCGCGCAATGTTCTGAGGTTCATCAGTATTCCTTTAGCGACTGGCAACTAGCGATAAAAGTTGCTTTTATCATGACAGATGTTTGCTTATCTTGGAGCCACCCTGCCCTGCCGAGATCCCGTGCATGATCATTTCGTCCGCCTCAGACTACCGCGCCGCCGCCAAGCGCAAGCTGCCGCGCTTTCTGTTTGACTACATTGACGGTGGCGCCTACGCCGAACATACGCTGCGCGCCAACAGCTCGGACCTGGCGGATATCAGCCTGCGCCAACGCATCCTGCGCAATGTCGACAACCTGAGCCTGAAGACCACGCTGCTGGGCGAGGAACTGGACATGCCGGTCATCCTCAGCCCCGTGGGCTTGACCGGTATGTATGCGCGACGCGGCGAAGTGCAAGCGGCCCAGGCAGCGGCCAATAAAGGCATCCCGTTCTGCCTGTCGACGGTGTCGGTGTGTTCGATCGAAGAGGTGGCGTCACAAAGCCCGCGGTCGATCTGGTTCCAGCTGTATGTGCTCAAAGACCGTGGTTTTATGCGCAATGCGCTGGAGCGCGCCCAGGCAGCCGGGGTGACCACGCTGGTGTTTACTGTGGACATGCCGACACCGGGCGCGCGCTATCGCGATGCCCACTCGGGCATGTCCGGGCCGTTTGCGGCGCAGCGGCGCATGCTGCAAGCCGTCACCAAGCCGCAGTGGGCGTTCGATGTGGGCTTGATGGGCCGCCCCCACGACTTGGGCAATATCTCCAAGTACCTGGGTAAACCCACGCACCTGGAAGACTACATCGGCTGGCTGGCCAACAACTTCGACCCGTCGATCAGTTGGAAAGACCTGGAATGGATCCGCGAATTCTGGAAGGGCCCGATGATCATCAAGGGCATCCTCGACCCTCAGGACGCCAAGGACGCGGTCAGTTTCGGCGCCGATGCCATCGTGGTGTCCAATCACGGTGGCCGTCAGCTCGATGGCGTGCTGTCTACCGCCAAAGCCCTGCCACCGATTACCGACGCGGTGGGCGAGGACCTGACGGTGCTGGTGGACTCCGGCATCCGTTCCGGGCTGGATGTGGTGCGCATGCTCGCCCTGGGCGCCAAAGCCTGCCTGCTGGGCCGCGCGACCGCCTATGCGTTGGCCGCAGATGGCCGGCACGGGGTGGAAAACCTGTTGGATATCTTCGCCAGGGAGATGCGCGTGGCAATGACATTGACCGGCGTGACGTCGATTGAGCAGATTGACGCCAACACATTGGTTCAAGCAGCCAAATAACCGGCGTCATACCCCGACGACTGTTTTCCAGCCGGAAAACGGTCGTTGATTTATAAGGATATTTATTAATCTGTAACTATTGGCATGAATATCGCTCTATTAATTTTCAAGCAGGTCACGCAATGACAAGACGTGCGGCAGGGCCCAAGGGTTATACGCCCTGGCAAAGCGGACTAAACTGTTTCCAATGTTTTACGGAACTGAAGGAACAGTAATACGCTTGGCACTCGCCGCGCTCATCGAGCCTGTAAGACAGTTAAGTACTTAGAGGCCGATTGCTGATGAAAACACCGACCCAGACCCACGCAATCGACTTCGACAGTGCCAAATTGCAACGCCTTGGGTTTGGCCACCCCACCGCCCTGCCCCGTCGCCCCGCGACCATCGTGCAGCTTCGCCAGCAACTGGTGCAGCAACTGCAAACCAGCCTGGAAGTGGAGCGTATCCTCGGCGCATTTTTTCGCGAGGTTCAACGCCTGGTCCCCTTGGACGCCCTGCACTACCGGCACGAAGCCAGCGACCTGCGCCTGGAGTTCGGCCATCGCGGCCACCATTCGGTGAGCTACAGCCTGAGCCACGAAGGCGAGCATTTGGGCGAACTGGTGTTTCGCCGCAACCAACGCCTGACGGAAGAGGAACTCGGCCAGCTCGAATCCCTGCTGTCGACGCTGCTCTACCCGATGCGCAATGCCCTGCTCTACCGAGCCGCCACCCGCAGTGCCCTGCGTGATCCCTTGACCGAAACGGGCAATCGTATTGCCATGGACCAGACGCTGCAGCGCGAAATCGATATGGCGCGTCGGCATCTGAGCCCGCTCTCCGTGCTGATGCTGGACATCGACCATTTCAAAACCATCAACGATACCCACGGCCACGCGGCCGGCGACAACGTCTTGCGCACTATCGCGGCGGCGATCAAGAGCCAGTTGCGCAACGTCGACATGGTGTTCCGGTTTGGCGGGGAAGAGTTTCTGATCCTGCTGTCCAACACCGGGCGGGATGCGGCCAGGATGGTTGGAGAACGTCTGCGCCAGGCGGCACAGGCCCAGGACTATTGGGCGGAAGGTGCGCGGATTGAATTGACGGTGAGCCTGGGTTGCTCGACGTTGCTGGCCGCCGAGTCGGCAGAAAGCCTGTTGCGCCGGGCCGACAGCGCGTTGTATGTGGCCAAGCGCGAAGGTCGCAACCGCTTGGCAATGGCGGGGTAAAACCCCGCCATCCCTTTTACGTCACGCTTCGCTGGCGACGCGCATCTGGCGCTCGCGCACCACCGCCGGCGCTTTCTCCTTCTCCAGGCGCATGCAGCTTTCCAAGAACAGGTACATGTAGTCGTAGCTCTTGCACACGGCTTGGCGCAGCTCTACCTGCAAGGCCCTGCTCGGGTTCATCCCGGCCAGGGTGCAGATGATTTCCAGAGCCTCCCAAGGGTGCGCGTCGTCGTACTGCGCGTGCATCTTCAGCCACTTCATCGCACGCTTGCGGTCTTCCTCGGGAAAGGCTGCCGCATACACACCGGTGGAACACACCACTGCGGACCACTCCCCTGTCGCCCCCTCGATCGCGTAGTTGGTGGCGGCAATCGCCACGATCAACGAATCGGCCGAGCTGGTGTGCCAGCACCAATGGCTCAGTGCATGCAACTCCGGCGGTACGTTCTGCGCTTGCAGCTCTTCAAGGCTGACACCGTGGGCGCGCGCCCAATGCACCCAATAGTCGGCATGGTTCAGTTCCACCCGAATATTGCGCATCAGCCAACGTCGCGCCATATCCTCACCAGGATGACGGGCAAACTTGGTTTTGGTGAGGTTCTGTGCCATGTACAAAGCAAACTGTTCCACGACGGGCCAACCACCGATCAAGTAGTGGCGCAGGGTCTTGGCGCTGAGCGTGTTATCGCGCATGCGCTGGTACAGTTCGTGTTCGACAACGCGGCGCTTGCTCTCGCTACAGTCCAGGATCAATTGCTGTGCCCAGGCGGGGTAACTTGAGGCTTCCATAAGCGGACCGGTTCGGTTGAATGTGTCGATCACTGTAAGGCTCCTTTTTAAGTGTGATGTTGTACAGACCAGCAGTTGTTTCAGCGGAATGTGCCGGGCGCCTTGAATAACACAGGCTGCGGCCGCGCAGGTCGACACTGCAAGCTATCAAAGGTAAACAATTGCGGTCGTTCAATCAGGTAACCCTGAGCGTAATCCACACCAATTTCGAGCAGAGCCTTTTCGATTTGCGGTGTTTCAACAAACTCGGCAATTGTGCGCTTACCCATGACGTGGCCGATGTGGTTGATCACTTCGACCATGGCGCGGTTAATCGGGTCGTCCAGCATATCCTTTACGAAACTTCCATCGATCTTCAGGAAGTCTACAGGTAAATGTTTCAAATACGCGAACGAGGACATTCCGGCGCAAAAATCATCAAGTGAAAAATGGCAGCCTAAGGCTTTGAGTTCATTAATAAATCGAATCGCGCTACCCAAGTTTGCGATCGCGCTGGTTTCAGTTATTTCAAAACAAATCATTTCTGGGGGAATGCGGTAAGTCTCGAATTTCTCACGTAAAAATCCTAAAAATTCGTCGTCTCCAATAGTTATGCCTGACAGATTAATCGCACATATAGCCATAGGCCGGGCCGGACGCTCGAGCATGCAACGAGCGATGATCTTGAATACGTTTTCCACCACCCAGCGATCCAGGGAAGTCATCAAGCCATAACGTTCGGCCGCAGGAATAAAACTATCGGGAAGGATGATGCGGCCCGCTTCATCATGCAGGCGCAGCAGGATTTCGATATGCCCATTGCCGGCGTCGGTAGCACCCAGGGGTGAAATTTCCTGGGCGTACAGGCAAAAGCGGTTTTCCTCCAACGCCATGTGCAAACGCTGCACCCAGGCCATTTCGCCAAAGCGCAGCGACAGCTCCGAATCATCGGCATGGTAGACCTGCACGCGGTTGCGCCCCTTCTCCTTGGCCATATAGCAGGCCATGTCGGCAGCCCGTAGCGAGGTTTCCAGCGTGGTCGGCGTTTGGGATGACAGATGCACCAGGCCAATGCTCACGGTGGTCATGAACGGCCGGCCCTTCCACACAAAATGCAGATTTTGCACAGTATGGCGAAGGCTCTCGGCGATTTTTTCCGCCGCCGACGCCGGACAGTTTTCCAACAGGATGCCGAACTCATCGCCGCCCAGACGCGCCAGCGTGTCGCCCTCACGCAGGTCCGATTGCAGCAACGCACAGATGTGTCGCAGCAACTCATCGCCAGCGGCATGGCCGCAGGTGTCATTGACCAGCTTGAACTGGTCCAGATCCAGGAACATCAGCGCATGCCGCCCGCCCTGCTGCCCCCCGGCCGGGTGCAGTACCTGTTCCAGGCGATACTCGAATTCACGACGGTTGGCCAGCCCCGTCAAGGCATCGTGCGTCGCCTGCCACGACAGGTTGGCAATATATTGACGCTCCTGGGTCATGTCGTGCAGCACCAGCACCGCACCGCTGACCCTGCCGGCGCTGCGGATCGGCGCGCCCACCAGAGTGACCGACACCGTGCTGCCATCCAGGCGCTGGATGGTCTTGGCATGCTCGCTGCCGCCCCGCAACTGGCCCTTGACGATGTGTTCGATCAGGGTAAACCCGTCGGGCTGGGCATCGTCATCCAGCAAGCTGAACAGCGCCGCCAGGGGCAGGCCTTGGGCCTGGGCCGAGTTCCAGTGGGTCAGCGCTTCGGCGGCGGGGTTCATATAGGTGATGGCGCCATCGACGTCGGTGGTGATCACGCCGTCGCCAATCGACTCCAGGGTAATTTGCGCCCGCTCCTTCTCTTCGCGCAGGGCATCAGCAAAGGCATGGCGCTGCGCCAACAGTTTATGCGTGCGCAGCAGCGCCAGTACGATCAGGCCCAGGGCCGTGGCCAGGTTGGTGATCAGCAGCAACCGCAGGATCATGCGCGAGCCTTCGCCCAACGCATCGCTGAAGGCTTTGGCGGCCGGCGTCACGCCCTCGTTGATGGCGGTGATATGCGCCTTCCATTCGCGCACATCGTTGGCACTGACCTGGTCGCGGCTGATCGCGTCGTGCATCTGGCGGGCGAGGTCATCCAATTGCACCAGGTAACCATCACCGACGGTCCACAGTTCGATGGCTTTTTCCAGGTAGCTGAAATGACGAAAATTAAGGTACAGCCAGATCAGGCTGGAGACGTCATCGGCATGGTTGCCGCCCTTGAGGATGCCTTGGCGCGCGGCGGCGAGGTCAGGGCTGGGGCGGTCCAGGGCAATGCGCAATTCATGCCCGCCCTGGGGCACGGCGATGGCCTGCTGGTATTTGAGGTAGGTGGCTGCGTCGCGGTTATCAGCGTAAAGCGTCAGGTAATAGATAGCGTCCTTCTGGCCCTTGGACCATAAGCTCTCGCCGCCCACATAACCACGCACCGCTGAAAGCACGTAGAGACTGACGCAACCCAACAATGCCTGGAACAGGACGACGGCTATAAAAGGCCAGACAATGCCCAACAGCCGAGGCGTTCCGAGAGTCCGCTTTTGCTTCATGAAGTCCCTTGCATATGCACTGCTGGATACGCACGCAAACACCCGCTTCCGATAGCACAGACTAGGCTAAATCAACGCACTTGTTGCAAGTGTCCATAAAGTTTGGCGTAAAGCCCGCCATCGGCAATCAATTGCTGATGATCGCCATCCTCAGCGATATGACCGCCGTCAAACACCAACACTCGATCTGCCTGTTTTACCGCCGACAAACGGTGGGCGATGATCAGTGTAGTACGCCCATTCAGAAACCGCGCCAGGGCCTGGTGCAGGTTGTACTCGGTGGCAGCGTCCAGCGCAGACGTGGCTTCATCGAGTATCACCACCTTGGGCTCGGCCAGCACCATGCGCGCAATCGCCAGGCGCTGGCGCTGCCCGCCGGAGAAGCGCACGCCGGAACGCCCCACCACGCTGTCCAACCCCAGCGGCAATGCCTTGACGGTGGCATCCAGTTGGGCGATTTCCAGCGCCTGCCAGCAGGCCTGGTCACTGCGTTCGCGGCCCATGGTCAGGTTGGCGCGCACGGTGTCGTTAAACAGCGCCGGGTGTTGCAGCACCACCGCGACATGCTCGCGAATGGTCTCCAGGCCAATCTCCTGCTGGGTGGCACCGCCAAAACGGATACTCCCCGCCTGGGGCGTGTACAGCCCGAGTAACAATTGCACCAGCGTGCTCTTGCCACCGCCGCTGGCGCCGACAATCGCGACTTTTTCGCCAGGCGCAATCTGCAGGTTCAACTGGTTGAGCACCCGCTCTTCCCCATAGCCGAAATTGAGGCCGCGCACCTCGATGCCGACGGTCTCATGCCCGGTGAACGGGTCTTCGCCGCCGACGTATTGCGGCTCATCGGCACGCGCCAGCAGCTCGTTGATACGGCTCAGCGCGCCGCCCGCCGCGTAGTAGGCATATTGCAGGTTAAGCAGTTGCTCCACCGGGCCGATCATGAACCACAGGTAGCTGAACACCGCGAGCATCTGGCCGATGGACAGGTCGGAAAACAGCACGGTAAGCATCGCCGCCGCGCGAAAAATGTCGATACCGAACTGGAACAGCAGCCCGCTGGCACGGCTGGACGCGTCGGTTTTCCACTGGGAATGGATCGCATAGTCACGCACTTCCTGGGCGCGCTGGCCCAGGCGCCCGAGGAAAAAGCCCTGGCGGTTGCCGGCGCGCACTTCCTGGATGGCGTCGAGGGTTTCGGTCAGGGCCTGGGTAAACCGCGAGGTGCTGTCGTTTTCCAGTTTCTTGAGGTGTTTGACGCGCTTGCCCAACTGCACCGTGGCGTAGATTACCAACGGGTTGAACAGCAGGATCAGCAATGCCAATTGCCAGTGCATCCACACCAGGATCGCCGAGGTGCCGACCAGGGTCAGCATGGCGACCAGGAAACGGCTGAGGGTTTCGCCGACGAATTTATCCAGGGTGTCCAGGTCGGTCACCAAGTGCGTGGTGACCGTTCCGCTGCCCAGGCTTTCGTATTCACCCAGCGAGATACGCTTGAGGCGCTCGATCAGGCGCACGCGGATGCGGTACACGATGTCCTTGGCCAGGCGCGCGAACAGCCGCGCCTGTAACACGTTGAACACCAGCGCGCCGCAGCGCAGCAGCAGGGTCACCAGCAGCATCAGGCCGATATACCCGGCGGCTTTCTGCCAAACCAGGGGCAGCGCGTGGTTCATCACCTTGAGCGCCGCATCGCCATGGCCCAACAACACTTCGTCCACCAGCAACGGCAACAGCAAGGGGATGGGCACGCTGCACAGGGTCGCCAACACGGCAACGCCATTGGCGGCCCACAGGGATTTCTTGTGACGCAGGGCCAGGCGGCGAATTTCCGCCCAGGTCAGGCGATCGGTGCGTGTATTGGGGTCATACACAGGCGGCTCGCTCCAGCCATCGGCCCAACAAAGGCGACAACTCGGACAGCGGCTGGTAACCGTTGGTCAGCAAGGCCAACTGGCCCTTGCGTTCGGCGAGCAGGGTCGGGAACCCGGCGATGCCCAGATCCTGCACCCAGGTGAAATCGGCAGCCGTGGCGGCGTGCTGCTCGGCGCGGTCGAACTCGCCGGCAAATTCGATGCGCGGTATGCCCGCCTGCTCAGCCAACTCCACCAGCACGCTGGCGAGGGTCACGTCGCGGCCCTCGACATAAAACGCCTGCTGGATCAGCCCCAACAGCGTCCAGGCGCAATCCGGCGCCAGGCTGCGCGCGGTGACGATGGCGCGGCACGCAGGCTCGGTGTCATAGACAAAACCGTCCGGCAGCGCCCCCTCGCGCTTGAACGGCTGGCCGGTAGCCTCGGTGACGGCCTGCCAGTGCTCAAGGATGTAGCGCCGGGTGGTCGGTTCCAGCGCCGCGCCGCTGCCGGTGCGCAAGCCGCCCACCACCAGGTGCACGTCCACGCCGACCGCCCGGGCCTGCTCCACCAAGGCCGTCGCCACCGGGGCAAAGCCCCAGCACCAGGAACACATCGGGTCCATTACGTAGAGCAGGCGCGCGGACATGGGTCAGACCTCGGAAGGGGTTTGCTTATAGTTGAAGCCAATCGGGTGCGGCATGTTGCGGGCCTTGGCCAGCTCAATCTGCTTCTGCCGGTCGATGGCGCTGCGACGGGTTTTCTCCGGCAGCTTATCCCAGCAATGCGGGCAACTGATGCCGGCCACGTAGTGCTCGGATGCACGGTCTTCCACGCTCACCGGTGTGCGACAGGCATGACATTGATCGTAGTCGCCTTCGCTGAGGTCGTGGCGCACGGTCACGCGATTGTCGAAAACAAAGCAGTCGCCCTGCCATTTGGTCTCTTCCTGAGGCACTTCCTCAAGGTATTTGAGGATGCCGCCCTTGAGGTGATACACCTCATCGAAGCCTTCGCTGAGCATGTAGCTCGAGGCTTTCTCGCAACGAATGCCGCCGGTGCAGAACATGGCGACTTTCTTGTGCTTGGCCGGGTCGAAGTTGGCTTTGATGTAGTCGGGAAATTCGCGAAAACTGGTGGTTTTCGGGTCGATTGCGCCTTCAAAGGTGCCAATCGACACTTCGTAGTCGTTGCGGGTGTCGATCAACAGCACTTCAGGGTCGCTGATCAGCGCGTTCCAGTCTTTTGGGTCGACATAGGTGCCGACCTTTTTGTTCGGGTCCACGCCTTCGACGCCCAGGGTCACGATCTCTTTCTTGAGCTTGACCTTGGTGCGGTAGAACGGCTGGTCGTCGCAGTACGATTCCTTGTGGTCGATGTCGACCATGCGTGGGTCGTTCTTCAGCCAGGCCATCAGGCCATCAATGCCTTCGCGGCTGCCGGAAACAGTGCCGTTGATGCCTTCTTCGGCGATCAGCAAGGTGCCTTTGATGCCGTTGTCGACCATCGCCTGCAGCAATGGCTCGCGCAGGGCGACGTAATCTTCGAGGGTGACGAACTTGTACAGTGCCGCCACGACGATGGGTTGGGTCATGGGTGTTCTCTCCAGGTGGCTACCCTCGTAAGGGGTGAACCGGATGCAAAAAATCGCCGGCCGCAGCCGTGCGGCGCGCAGTTTAACAAAACCCCGGCGCCATCGACACGCAGCCAGTGATATTTCCCCACGCCCATCGCGACATGGCTGACCTGAACCTTGGGGACCTACGTGATAGCGTTTCCCGCTACCCGCCGACTCACCGGCGAAGCCCAAGGAAACGTATGGATATGGACGCCGACAGCAGCCCTTTACTGACTCGACTGATCGACCACGCAAACCCTCCCGCGCCGGGCCGGGACGACCTGAAGACCGCCTTGCAACGCTTGAACATCCATTCGGTGTTCGACATCGTGCGGTTATCCGAAAAGCAATTCGCCAGGCAACTGGCTGCATATAACGACGACGACGCCCAATCGATATACCTCAAGGCCCAGAGTGCAGTCGCCCAACTGGAAGGGGTATTTCGCGAAAACCAGGTCGGCTCGGACGCTTCGTCGCTGCGCCACAAACGGCGCATCGGCGCAGCCAAAAGCGCAGCAGGTGCCACCTATAAAGCCCTGTTCGAAGAAAACTGGGATCAGTTCTGCGCCAGCACATCCATTGCCGCGGTCGATTCGCCGGCCGCTTACCTGCGCGAACTCTATCTATTCGCCGAGCAACTGGAAAAAAACGCCCTGGGGCCCAGCGCCACCAAGCTGACCGAGCGCCGCCCCGACCTGAAGGGCCTGCTGATCGACTCGCGCAGCGTGTCGGAACAACAGCCCATGTTGTCGATCATCAACCACACCCTGCTAAGCAATATCGCGGACACGCCAACAACCGATACCTATGCCTTATTGAGCGACACGTGGTACCCCTACTCCCTGCCGTTCAACGTCTACCATTACACCTGCCACTACGCGCTCTCTGGGGCAAAACCCGCGCTGGGGGAGCTCAGTTATCGCATCAGCCGCAAGCTGCCCATAGCAGGCAACTCCAGCGTCTACGGACTCGTCACCGCCCCTAATGATGAGGTGCAGTGCTTACTCAGCGGGTTAAGCCCCGAACAGCAGAACATGCTCAAAAGCCCATTGGCCCACACCCACGGCGCCGCTGACTTCTATCGAACGTATTACAACGCTGATGTGGGCGCGCCGGAAAAGATCGCGGATTTTCTGCAACATACTCAGCTGGACGCCGAACAGCTTCAGGCGCTGCTTGCGCAACAGGCCCATCAACCCAGCAAATCGCCCAACTGCCTGCAAGACACCGGCCTTACCTATGGCGCCTGCTACGTCAACGCGCCAGGGCATTCCCCCATCAGCCTGGACGCGCAAGCGCCGGACAAACTGTCAAACGTGTCGCTTGAACGTTTTGACCGTTTGCAGCGCATGGTCCGCTTGCAGCGCTGGCTCGATATCCCGTTTGCGCACTTGGACACGCTGATCGTCAGCGTCATGCGCGGCGAGAACAGCACCAATAGCACGCTGCTGATGATCAACCACAACACCCTGCGCGCACTGGGCGTCTATCGCTACCTGAATAAACGCTACGGGTTACACGCCGAAGAGTTTGCCGCGCTGGTCCATCAAATGCCCGTTCACGGCTCGGGCCAAGATCTGTCGCTGTTCGATCAGGTGTTCAACCGCACCGACTCGCCGCCACTGCGCCTGGATAACAGGCCATTCGATATGAACACCCGGCAACAACTCAGCGCCGCCCTTGGCCTGCAAGACACACCCGACTCGCTGGGGTTGCTGATCAGCACAAACACCTTTGCAGAACGCAACATCCTCACCCTCAGCAAAATCTACAGGCAAGCACGCATTGCCCGTCTGTTTGGCCTGTCCGTCCTGGAATGCCAGCAACTGGCCAACCTGCTGCAACTCCAGCCACAACTGCTCAACCCGAATTTGCGCGCCGCACCACAGGGGTTGCCTGACTTCCTGGATCTACTGATGCAACTGGACTGGGCCAGCCAATGGCTCAAGGCCCAGGGCACTGGCCCATCGTGGTTGCGTCGCCAATGGTTGCAAGGGCTGGCGAGCACTGACTCGGCGGTTAACGCACTGCTGAAGAGGTTCGCCGACTACGACCAAAACGCCCTGACAGATCGAGTGAACAAGCTGACGCTTCCGCAACAACCCTACGACGAGACACCGCGGCTGACAGCGATTAACTGGCAGTCAATCATTCACAGCGCCATGTCGCGGGCGCGTTTCACAGGCACTGTGGAGCAGGCGCTCGACGAAGCCCTCGGCACCTGCCCTATCAGCGTTCAACATGACCGTCAGAAGCATTTCATTGAGCAAGCGAAGGAAAAACTACTCCCCGAACTGGTCAAGACCATCGGCGAGTTATGGGAACTCTACCTTCGCCTGCGCCCCCTCATTAACGCTCACCCCCAACCCGCCGGCGAATCCGAGCTGCACCTGAAATATGAGAGCCATAGCGCGCTCTCCCGGTTGTACATGCCCTTCACCCAATCAGCGCCGCCTCTGCAAACCCTGGGTTACCTGATCCTGTTGCTGCCCAACGCCACCGAGTTGTTGCAACTGTCGATCAGCCCGCAGGCGCTGCATCAATTCCTGGCCAAACCGCACTGGCTTGATCAGGCATATCCGACGTTTTCATTGCTGGAATTGTCTCTGAACACCCTCTACCTGCTGCAACGGTTCAAACACTGCATCGACCGCTACAACCTGTCGGAACAACAATTATTCGACTACTTCGATTATGCCAATCGCCCACCCAACGGTGTCTCGCTGACCAGCCGTCATGAAACCGATGAGCACCTCGCGCAACTATTGGGCTGGCGCACTGAAGAAATCGAAGTGCTGAGCCACCATTTAAGCCCTCCTCGTATTACCTCAATGAGCCGTCTGGACTGGGTGCTGCGCTGCCACCAGGCAAGTCTCGACACCCAACTGTCGGCCGGGATGCTCCTGCGCGCCTGCCAATTGCAAAGCACCTCGACGCTGGAGGAATGGAAGGTCGTCAGCGAGGCGCTCGCGCGTACTGATCAATAAATAGCCGCACCTTCACCACCGCCCCTTTCGACCTGTTCAAGGACTGATCATGTCTCACCTGTTCAATCAACACCCCGATGAACGCCTGCGCGACGCGATGCTCGCGTACTACCTGGCCCACAAAGTACCTGCCTCACTCAAAGACAAGCTCAGCAACGCCGATGACCTCTACGAATACTGGCTGCTCGACGTTCAAGTCAGCCGAGCGGTACCGACCAGCCCCGTGGCCTGCGCCATTGCCAGCCTTCAGCAATACATCACGCGCATTCAACTGGGCCTGGAAGCGGGTTACGAAAACCAGGGGATGAGCGCGCAGCATGACCGGCTTTGGCGTGAGCGACTGCACACTTACCCGGTCTGGAGCGCCAGCCAGCAATTGCGTTACCACCCGGCCAACTACCTGGACCCGACGCTGCGTCGCAATAAAACCGATAGTTTCCAGCAGTTGGAAAACGAGCTGAGCCAGTATCGAGTGCAATCAGACAGCGTCGTGACGGCGGTACAGAGTTACCTGGCGCGTTTCGAAGAAATCGCCAATATCCGTACGCTCAACGGCTATATCGACGGCAACACCACTGCGCTGTACCGCAGCACCTATTACTTCGTTGGCAAGTCCAGCTCCGAGAATACCTATTACTGGCGCAGCCTTGACCTCTCCAGACGCTCCGGCGAGCGGCTTTTTCCAGACGCTTGGTCGGCGTGGAAAAAGATCAACCTGACACTCTCCGAAGACACCATCGAGGCAAGTATTCGCCCGGTATTTTTTAATAACCGGCTGTTTTTAGTCTGGGCCGAATGCAGTAAACCCGCGCCGACCAGCGCCTTCAAAACCACGCCAGCGAAACCGGACACTAAACAACGCCTCAACGAATGGGCGGACAGTCACTTTCCTAAATTCCGTCTTAATTTTTCTTATAAAAAACACAATGACAGCTGGAGCGCGGCCCAAACCTGTATTGAGGAGTACTGCGCAGCGCAGGAAATCAATGGGGTTGACCTTGCCGCGATCAAATCCCTCACGCACACCGTGGCGATCGTGGATGCCGCTTCCTCGAATACGCCGGCTCGGCTGTTTTTAGGCTTGCATACGACCGATCCGAAACAACAGGAACCCTTCAGTGGCAAATTTTTCCAGGCCGTAGAGGTAGACCCCCACTTCAATATGATAAAAATCGCCGACGGCGGCACGCCTGGGCGATACAAAGTGCCACAGGGCTCGGAGTTATCCGAAGAAATACATGAATTATTGAAGTACTTTCAGCCGTCCCAGCAGCAACAAGTCAAACAGGCCCTCGCCGGCAACGACCCGGAACATGAAGAGTATTACAACGAATTATTGCTCGGCACTTCTCGACAGCACTTCACGCTGTTCGGGCATACAAACCAAGGCAATCTCCAGTTCAAATTTTCCCCTTCAACCAAACACTCAATCACCCAGGCCACCCTGGAGCCGAACTATACAAACTGGGACTATCTGGGCAATAAAACATCCATTGAAGAGGCCAAATACAACTCATCGAGTTTCGACCCAGACACTCAGGAGCTGGTATTCACTTCCACCCTCAATGGCACATTTCAGCACCCTTACACGGTCACCATAAAGAAAGGGGATTACACGTTAACCCTGACCACTGAAACGCTGGGCGATGCCACTACCCCCCAACTAAAACTCAGTGCCGGTTCGCGCTTCACCGATGCGTACTCAAATTACAAAGCGGGCTTCTATGCCATCTTCCTCAGAGATGGGGTTACTCACGAAGAGTTCATCAACTGCATCCACGATGACGAGTCGCGCTTGATCAAGCCGACACCGGATGGCGAAGAGGCTATATCGCTGGAAGGTAAGTTCATCGACAGGAGCGCTTTCATACACCTGTATCAAAACACCCATCACACGTTCGACGTCCTGACCAACCGCTTCACCACGGCCACCCTGCCCAGCGGCCTGGTCGCACTTCACGGAACGAATGCGCTATCGCTTATTCGCTGCGACGCAAAAATCGAGAAATACCGCGTGTATAAGCATGTCGTCATGCGTTCCAACTTTGCCGAATACCCCCTTGTAGAGCATATCAACGAAGGCTCGGCCCGAATCCTCAACTTGCAGGACACCGCCCATACCAGCCTCGTCGGCTCCAGCCCCGAATTGTCGATCGGGCATAAAGTCACCGCCCGCATTCCGATGACAGCCGAAATGTTGAAAGCGGGCGTTACGCTTATCCATGGGGTGTTGACGCTTGAGATTAACGAGAACCGCACCCAGACGCTTGGCTGTGCCCTGAAAGCGGTTGAACTGAAATCAACCGCCGTCTCCACGATATCGGCGGCCCTCCAACAACTTGCCCCGCGTATCAACACCTACACGTCGCTCCCGCTCGGCACCGCCCAATTCATTGATTTCTCGGGCAGCACGCCCAACGCGGCCAGCGATACGCCCAAGACCCTTCGTATGAACACCTGCGTTGCCGACAAGCTGGTCAAGGCCGCCAATACAGGCCTGGAACAGGTGTTTTCGTTAACCCCGCAACACTGGCAAGAGCCTCCCCTGGCGGAAAAACAAGTGGCCGAGGCTATCGACTTTCAAGGGGCTTACGGCCAGTACTTCTGGGAATTGTTTCTGTACCTGCCCTGGCTGGTCGCTCACCGCCTGGATCAGGAGCAGCAACACGAAGAAGCCCAAGCCTGGCTCACTTACATCTTCGACCCCGCACGCGCAGCCGACGCCGCCATCGGCCGCCCGGCCTACTGGGGCTTCAACGAACTGGCCCGGCGGGAGGCCGTGCCTGGCGCAATCTCACACGACCCGCACGAACTGGCGATTCGTACTCCCCTGTACTTTCGCAAGGCGGTGTACCTGTTTTTCCTCGATATCCTGATCAACCGTGGCGATGCCGCCTACCGACAGCTGACGCCCGACAGCCTGACACAGGCCAAACTCTGGTACACGCGGGTCAATCGGCTGCTGGGCGCACGCCCCACCATCACCACTACCGAGCCCTGGGCCAGCATCACGCTGCGTACGTTGGTCACAACCCCTTCGCAGGCGCTACGCGAATTGGAATGGTCGACACCGTCAATCGATATGGACAGACCGGTCGACGACGCCGCACGCGCGCTGCCGGCCCCCACCGACAAGCTCTGCCTGCCGTTCAACACCGACCTCGTGGCGCGCTGGGACAAACTCGAAAGCCGCCTGCATAACCTGCGGCACAACCTCGACATCACCGGCAAACCGCTGCAGCTGGCGTTGTACGGCGCGCCATTGGCAGCGCCAACGCTGTTGGCCAGCCAGGTCAAAGACGGCCTCGTCCCGGCAGTGGGCGCGGCGGCCTTTCCCTCTGCGCAGGTTGGCCACTATCGTTTCCAGATCATGCTCGGCCATGCCCTGGCGGCCACCGACGCAGTGATCCAATTCGGCAATACGCTGCTGACGCTCAATGAGCGCAAGGACCAGGCCGAATACCTGGAACTGCAACATCAACAAGCCTGGGACCTGGCCAATATCGTGGTCATGCAACACACCCAGGCGTTGTTGATCGACGAGAAAAACCGCCAGGCGCTGTCTATCAGCCGACAGATCATCGAAGCCCGGCTGGGCTATTACCAGCATCTGCTCACCGAGGGTGTCAGCCACCACGAAACCAAGGCGGGGCAGCTTTACCTGGCCAGTAATGTGTTCGATGCCGCAGGCGCGGTCGCGGGCGCCGGGGCCGGCATTGCGATGATGGCGCCGAACATCGTCGGCACGTCGGTCGGTGGTTCGCGCTGGGAAGGCCCATTCCATGCCGCACAAGCACTGGCCCAAGGGGCCGCGACAGCCCTGCGCAGCACCGCGTCGGACCTGGACCGTACCGAACAATTCAAGCGTCGCGCACAAGAGTGGGCCCATGCCCAGGAACAGGCCCGATTCGAACTGGCCCAGGTCGATGCCCAGTTGCAAGCCTATGCCGAGCAGGAAAAGGCCACGCGCCTGCAATTGCGCCTGGCGCAGACGACCCTCGCCCAGGCCTGGTCGAGCTATCAATTGCTGATCAAACGCTTCGCCAACGCCCAGCTCTACGATTGGCTCAATGCTCAGCTCGGCCAGTTCTTCTACCAGGCCTACGACCTGAGCCTGGGCCTGTGCCGGGCAGCCGAAGCGAGCTGGCAATACGAAATGGCGGACAATCGCTCATTTATCCAAACAGGGGCCTGGAACACCCGTTACCGCGGTTACCTCGCGGGCGAAGCCCTGAAGCTGTCGCTGCTGAAAATGAACGACGCGTACCTGCAAACCAATGTTCGCGATCTGGAAATCGTCAAGACCCTGTCTCTGCGACATCGCGTGCTCGACTGCAACGTCCAACCCCTTGTCCCGACCAACACCTCCGCACTCAGTGAGACCGCTCAAGCCGACACTCCGGCGCGGTGGGCCCACTTGAAAAAACAACTGGTCAGCGATGGCGCGCTTTGCTTCAAATTGCCCCAAACGCTCTTCGAAGAGGACTACCCCAACCACATCCTGCGGCGCATCAAAGGCATCAGCGTGTCGTTGCCGGCGACACTGGGCGCGTATGAAGACATCAAGGCGATACTGACCCAGACCAGCCACGAGATCGAATTGCCCAACGGTACCTCGATCAAGGATAAGCGCGCCCATCAGCAAATCGCGCTGTCCACCGGTTTGGATGACAACGGCCTGTTTGCGCTCACGTTCGACAGTCACGAGCGCTACTTGCCGTTCGAGTACACGGGCGCCATTTCCGAATGGACCCTGACGTTTCCCAATCAAGACATGCAAAAAGCCATCCTGGAATCGATCAACGACATTGTCATTCACCTGCGCTACACCGCGCGGGTCAAGCCCGCAGCGGGGGCCCAGGTATGAGCAACGACACGCCTGACCTGCAGATCAACCCACCCACGCTGCCCAAAGGCGGCGGCGCCATTCAAGGCACCGGCAAGGGCTGGGCCAACGTCGGCATCAGCGGTACGGCAACCTTTGAGATTGCCTTACCGATTTCTCCCGCCAGGGGGTATGCGCCGGCCATGACGCTGAGTTACCACAGCACGGCGGGAAACGGCCCCTTCGGCTTGGGGTGGACGATCAACCTGAGCGCCATCCGCCGACGCACGGCCCATGGCGTGCCTGCCTACACGGAACACGACGAGTTCATCGGGCCCGACGCGCAAACCTGGTTGCCCGAGCGCGACGCTCAAGGCGCGACGCTCGACCGCCCGTCCACGGTAGCGGGCACGGCCTATCGTGTGGTTCGCTACTTTGCGCGAGTCGAAAGCAGCTTCGACATCATCGAGCATTGGCGATCAGCAACCGATACCGCAGGCTTCTGGCTGATACACGGCGCTGACGGCAGCCAGCACTTCTATGGCAAAACCGCGCTGGCGCGCATTGCCGACCCGGACGAACCACAGCACGTGGCGCAATGGTTGTTGCAGGAAAGCCTGAATGCCCACGGCGAGCATATTTACTATCACTACACGCCAGAAACCGACACCTCGCGCTACCCACGCGATTGCCGTGCCCAGCACTACCTGGAACGCATCTGCTACGGCAACTTCACGGCCAGGAAACAAGAACACCTGTACCTGTGGCATACCGACGAGAAGCCGGCTATGGGCTGGCACTTTCAATTGCTGTTCGATTACGACGAGCGCGCCATCCAATGGTCCAAGCCGACGACCTATGAACCCACCCGCGCCTGGCGCATACGACCTGACGCCAGCTCGGACTTTTCCTTCGGTTTTGAGTTACGCACCCTGCGCCTGTGCCGGCAGATCCTGATGTTTCACCACTTTCCCGATGAGCCCAAAATGGCTGCCGAACCGGTGCTGGTCAGGCGCCTGTTGCTGGAATACCACCTCATCGGCAAGGTCAATCTGTTGGGCGCCGTGCATGAGCAGGCCTTCGACAGCGCGGGCCAATGCGTGAGCCGCCCACCGCTGGAATGTGCCTATGAATCGAGCCGGCTCAGGACGGATCAGAGCCGTTACCAACCGCTTGGTGCGATGGCGGGACTCAACGATGGCAATCGCTACCAATTGGTCGATCTGTATGGCGAAGGGATCCCGGGGATCCTCTACCGCAGCGACAAAAGTTGGTACTACCGAGAGCCGCTCAGGGCACCCGCCGCACCTACCGGTGACGAAGTGACGTACGGCATCGCCCAAGCGCTGGCGCGAGTGCCGGTCGCTGACAGCAGCCGCCCCATCCACCAGGCACTGGCCGACCTTGAGGGCGACGGCCGCTTGGACTGGATCGTCGCCCAGCCTGGAATGAGTGGTTTTTTCGCCCTGGACGAACAGCGCAACTGGTCGGCATTTACCCCATTCGATGCGTTCCCATCGGAGTTTTTCCATCCCCGGGGCGCGCTGGCTGACTTGATGGGCGCCGGACGCAGTGATTTCGCCATGATCGGCCCCCGCAGCGTGCGCCTGTATGCCAACCGCAGAAAATCCGGCTTCGCGCCGGCCACCGAAGTCCTTCACTTGGACGACGACAGCTTGCCGACGCTCTCGTCCTCACCTGACGAACTGGTGGCCTTCAGCGACGTCCTCGCCAGCGGGCAACAGCACTTGGTGCGCATCCGTCACAACGAAGTGAAATGCTGGCCAAACCTGGGCCGGGGGCGTTTCGCCAAGGGTTTTGTACTGGCCACGCTGCCGTTCTCTTACCGTACGTTCAAGGCAAGCAATGTGCTGCTCGCCGATCTGGCGGGCAGCGGTGCCACGGACTTACTGTACCCGAGCCCCGAACACCTGCTGGTTTTCCTCAACAACGGCGGCAACGGCTTCGAGACGGAGCCGGTCAAGGTGCCCTGGCCCAAGGGCATCGTGCATGACGATCACTGCCAGGTCAGCCTGGTCGATGTGCAAGGCCTGGGCTGCCCGAGCCTGATCCTGAGCGCCGCCCACCAGTCGCCCATTCACTGGCGCTATGACTTTTTCAACAACAAGCCCTGCCTGCTGATCAAAACCTCTAACAACATGGGCGCCCAAGCCTCCATCCAGTACCGCAGCAGCGCCCAAGAGTGGCTGGATGAAAAACACGAACTCAAGGCCGCCGGCCAGCCCGCCATCAGCCATTTGCCCTTTGCGATCCACGTGGTGCGCGCGCATACCCAACAAGACGAAATTACCGGCAACCGGCTTACCCATCACCTGCGTTACCGCTGCGCCTACTACGACCGCGAAGACCTTGAATTTCGCGGCTTTGGCCTACTGCTGCAAACCGACACCGAGGCCGACGGTAACCCCCCAGACGCGGCCGGTTTCAGCGCACCGGTGGTGCACAAAACCTGGTTCCATACCGGGCAACAGCTGGACATGCCGACCCGCGGCGCCAGCGCGCATGACCGGCAAGCCAAGGCATTGGGCCCCACGTTGCTCAGCAAACACCGGGCCGTCGACCCGGCCGATCCCATCGGCCATCACGATGAGGTGATCCATGCGCCCGCGCCCGCGCTGTTGCGTCAGGCCGCGCGCGCACTCAGCGGGATGGTTTTACGCAGCGAAGTGGTGGCCGTGGATACCGCGCCACACCGGCCGCCCTATTCAGTGCAGGTGCATCGTTATCAGGTTCGCGAACTGGCCCCCATCAGCACGCACGCGCGCGATGCCAGGCTGCTGTTACTGCCGCTGGAATCGATCAGTTATCAATATGAAGGCGTAGCGGACGATCCTGTGTGCCGGCACCAGATCAACCTGCGCCGGGACGCCTATGGCTGCCTGGTGCATGGCGTGACGGTACACTACGCGCGCCGGACCACCGCCGAGGACGCGCCACCCGCCGTGCTCACCGACGACCCTCAACGGCAATGGTGGCGCGACACCCATGACAGCGCGCAACAGTCCTATTACCTGAGCGAGACGTTGGCGCACTACATTCATCTGGATAACGCGCGGCCGCAGCGCCTGGCCCTGCCGTATCGCCAGCGCAGCAACGCGCTGGTACTGGGCAAGGCCCCTGCGGCGGGTGGGTTAAGCCTGGAGCAGATCAGCCATGAAACCCTCATCGACCTGAAAAACGGCCCCTTGGCCGCAGGTGCCGCGCGCGAACTGAGCTGCTTGACGGTGCAACGTTACCGGGAAGCCGGCGGCCATGGGGAAACCCTCGCGCCAGGCGTCGCGACCCCGCAGGCCCTGACCGATTATCTTGAAGCGGCAGAGCTGGATGAAAAGGCGCTGGGTATCTATGAAGACATACCGGTGATGCCGAACCAACCCACGGTTGAGTTGACGCAAAAGCTCAAGGACAGCGGTTACCACACCATGGAGCGGTTTTTTTCGTTCGCGGGCGAGGCCGGCAACCTGTGGTCGATCCGACGCTATTTCCCACAGTATGGAAATGCCACACAGTTCTACCGGCTCAAAGCGCTGCAAGCGACCCAGGCGCATGGCAGAACAAGCATTACTTACGACCCTTATTGGCTTCAGGTCACCCAGGTAAAACTGCCCGATGGTTGTTTGACCACCGCCGAATATGACTATGGGTCGCTGCTGCCGACCAAAATCGTCGACCCCAATGGCACTGTTCAAGAGGCACGGTATGACGGGTTTGGACAGCTACTCGCCCATACCTTTTACGGTCATGAGCAGGGGCTCAGAGTGGGCTTCTCAGCGTTGGCCGACGACACCCGGGCCGACGATACAACGCCTGCCTTTGCCATTGAAAACAGCAAGACCGTGTTGCGGAACATGGCCGGCGCTCACTGCTACGCCCCCTTCAGCTGGATGGGCGCGATCAATAAAGACCAGGTAAAAAAAGACTGGGTGACCCGTGGTTATGTTCTGCCCACTGGGCATATTCGGCCCCTTGCACGCTCACGTCTGAAAGACACTCGTCGACCGCTCAACGACAGCGAAAAAGAACTCAAGGTGTTGATCGACGCGGCCCGGCAAACGCCGGTACACGCGCTTACGCTGCTGGCCGATCGTTACCCAGACGATGCCGAACAGCAGGTGCGCATGACCCTGACCTACTGGGACGGTTTTGGCCGCACCCTGCAGAGCAAGCAAAAAACCGAACCAGGACCGGCCAACGCCGTGGACGCCCAAGGCAACCTGCTGGTCGACGAAACGCCTGACGCTGATGCCAACACGGTAAAAAAACAGCTGCGCCAGGTGCAGGCCGATCCTCGCTGGCGAGTCAGCGAACGGGTCGAGTTCAACCACCAAGGCCTGATCATTCGCACCTACCGCCCTTACTTTGCCGACAGGCACGGTTACATCAATGATCAATCCCTGCGCGAACTCGGCTACAGCGACCGGCAGTTCTACGATTCCCTTGGGCGCCCGACACGGACACTCACCGCCGCCGGTTTCATGCGCCGCATGACGTATTGGGCCTGGTATACGGTGAGCGAGGATGAAAACGATACCTACCAAGAGGTAAAGCCTGCGCTGGATTCACCGCTGCGCTGATGCCTCTCGAAAAAAGGCCGTCACCGGTTGCCGGTGACGGCCTGGCCTCCACGGCCGCAGTCAACGCCTGTGGGGGTCACGTACCCCCTGAACGCGATAATGCAGCCCGCCCATATGCTGCAGCATGAGCCGATAGGCACCGCGCCCGCGCGCGCCGGGATACCCATGCAAATCAACGGACCACAGTCGATCCCGATGCTGGTGCCAATGAACCGCAGTAAAGCGCGCCTCGCGCAAGTGGCTGAGCGCCAGAGCAATACTGCGCCCCTGGGTACTCAGGGGGTCTATTCCTTGCACGGCCGTCGTGTCGATCTCAAAGCCGGATGCTGTTACCGCCTGGCTTTGCTGAACCGGCGTATGCGCCTCGGCCACCGCTGACCTGCGCTGGCGGCGTGCACGGGAAGCATGGGACGTAGACGCCACTTCAAATGATGGAGCGGAGGACGCTTGTACGTTTTCCAGGGTTTGCGAGCGGGTTGGACCGCGCAGTTGGCGAGTGTCCCAGCCTATGCGAGCCAACTCGGGTGCGGGGTTGCGGTGCTGGGCGATCAGCGCCTCGGCTTGAGGTTTTGCAGCAAACGGGCCCGCATGCGCGTAAATAAGGTCTTGTTCGTAGGAAACGAGGAAAGAGACCCCTTCCACTTCCCGTCGCTGTTCATAGGCAAGCGACAGCAGCCTGGAAGCCTCTTCGTTGCTCAACCGGTAATGCTCAGCCATCCGCAGGGCGAGGCTCGTCAACTGTTCACCATATTGGCTGTCGGTCATCTGAGCAGGTTCGGTTCGAGGGCGTCGTTGGTGGCGATACACCACAGCAGCCCCCACCAATGCGCCGATAGAAGCGCCTGCCATTTCATGTCCCATCAACGCACCGCCTATAACCCCCAAAAGCATCATCAAAACAGCCACCGCGGTCAGCGCTAGCGGTGACACAGGTGCTGCGCGCTGCCCTTGCAGGCCGTCGCGATCAACAAACGTCACCGGGTTATTGCCCACCATGGCGTAGAGATTCAGCCCATCAACGGCGCCTGCCGGGTCGGGGCTGATCCAGCGCTGCAACCAAGGCGCGTAATACCGAGCCCCGTAGTAATACAGCCCACTGGCATCTCGCTCTTTAGCCGAATAGCGCAGGGTTTTGTAGTTGGCTTCAACGGCATTCCTGGCCGCCCACCAGGCCGTACCACCGAACGGATAAAACACTTCCTGACTGATCAATTGCGCCTGGCCATCCAGTTCCAGCGAACGGCTAGCCAAATGGTCGCCGATGCTGAAGCGGACCTGCTCGTTCGCCAGCCCCTCGGGTTGCCCTGCCTCCCATTGCAGTATCCGTGCGGGGCTACGCCCCAGCGACGCGGTGATTACATTCAACTGTTCCCCGGTGGCCGTATTGCTGCGGATTTCGAGCCCCGGCAAATAACGCACCTCTTGCACGAACGTGCGCATCCGGCCGCGGCTGCGCCGGCGCTTGAACACGCGCTGGCCGCCGCCGTCGTAGCCGTATGTTTCGTCATCGTCGTCGTCATCCTGGCCACGCCGCACTTGGGTCACCCGCGTCAACTGGTTGCGCACATTCCATGACATGGCCTGCCCTTGCACCAACTCCAGCTGATTGCCACATGCATCGAAACCTCGGCCCAAGCCTGGCGCATCCACCGCCGTCGGTTGCAGGCAAGCGTGGTTGCTGTAGCGGCCAACCGTGAAGTCGCGGGTGTACCCCGTGCCGACGGCCGGCCGGTGTTGGACGGTCTTGAGATTGCCACTCGCGTCGTAGCTGTACTGCTGGGTGTAGGCGCGCCACTGGCTGTCATCCACGGCACCGAACAGCACCATCGGCGCCGGCCCCTGTCCCGCCAGGGCGTGTGCATGTTCACGTCCCGTGGCGCGGATCAGTTGATAAAGCGTGTCATAGGCATACACCGCGTCAGCGGCGCTGTGCGCGTTATTGAACCAGCGCGTCGGCTGCACCGCGTCCTGAATACGCACAACGTTGCCAACACCGTCGTATTCATAATTCAAGACTTGCAGTGACGGGTTCTGACCACCCGCGCGATGCACCCGCAAACGCTGCAACCGGTTATCCGCCTCAGCGTAATCGGCCGAGGTAACGACGCCGTTACCGGCTCGCTCCGACAGCAATTGACCCGCCGCGTTGTAGGTACAGCGCTCCACCAGCACCTGTCGACGGCCGCCGGCAAGCAACACCGCGCCGGACATGAGCTGCCCCTCCAGGCCATAGCGCGACTGCGCGCGGTTGCCCTTGGCGTCGACTTGCTCCAGCAGCTGGCCCGACGCCGCATAGTGCCAGGTGGTGACAAACCGTTGCGCTTCCAGCAACGGCTCACGGGCCGTTGGCGATTCAGGCCAATCGAGCATCTGCGGTTGTTGCGCAAAGGCTCGACTTTGCCGCACAACCTGACCCTGCACGCCATAAGCCTCATAAAACAGCGTGCCGGCGGTGTCGTCATGGCGCACCAAGCGCCCGGCGTGCAGGCCACCCTGCGTGGCGGTGCCGTGGGAATAGGTCAGGCGTTCGACGCAACGCGGGGCAGGCTGATCGGCGGCGTGTTCAAACGTCGCCACGGTACGGAGCAGACGGTCGTATTCATAACGCTGATGAGCACCGCGGGCGTCCCACTGCTCCAGCAATTGCCCAGCCGCTCCCGGCAGCCTCAACTGCCAGCCGGCATCCACGCGGTCGATGCGCAGCAACATTCCAGAAAGGCTCAACTGCACGCGCTCATTGGGTTTAACCGCTGGGTCTGCCGCCTGCAGCGCGATCAGCCGCGAATCCCACTGCTCGTGCAACGCCCCCTGGGCGCCGAACACTCGGCGGGTGATACGTGGCTGGGGGCGCTCCCGCGCGGTCTCGCGATGATAAGCCACGCCGCGAACCGGTAACCCGCGCGGGTCAATGGCAGACAGCGTAGGGGTGTGTTGGTGTTGGGCGTAAGACATGGCACATAACCTCAATAATCCAAAGGTGCGCAAAGCGAAGACATGGCGGATGGGCACAAGGGCGGCTTTGGGCGGTGTTGTAAGTGGGCATCAGTGCCGCGCAACCCGGCTTCGCGACCATCTCGACGCCAGGTTCGAATACCCTTCCCTGGCCGCCTGTACCGCGAACCCGCGCCATTCGGTGAGCGCTGAAGTCAGGCCGCGCGCGGCCGTCACAGCGGTACGCGCCAATGCACTTTGCCCGGCCATGGACGAGCCGGTCAGGCGCACGGCCAATGCCTCTATGCCTGTCGAGACCCAGTACGCCCATGTTTGATTGAACATCCGGCTCAGGCCGCCGTGCATCATCGCCGTCGGGTCCGGAAGCTGCAGGGTCTCACCATGCGTATCAGCGACGGCGGTTGCATGGCCGGCACGAATCAACGTGCCCATGGCCCCGTCATAGGCCTCGACCATGGGGGTGACATTCGGCACGAGGGGCACCGGCACGTCCGCGCCGAAAAACGCGTTGCCAACGGTCGCGACCGCATAGGCCGCCGTCGCGCCGGCGGTTCTTGTGAGCCTGGCGCGCAGGGGCGTCGCGCCCCAAGAGAAACCGCTGCCGTGCCCGCGAATAATCTGTTGCACCAGTTCCCTGGCGAACGAGCGCACATGCCCAGCCAAGCGCAGGCGCGCTACAGGGTCCCAACCCTCCTCTGCGGACGGATGCAGCGACTCGGCATGCCCGGCGTACCCTCCTCCCGCCACACCGCCCGCTATCAGCCCGACCAGTGGCGCATAGCGCGTCCACCGACCGGCGAGCCCGGTACTCATGTGCACGACAGCCAGTGCATCCAGCGCCGCGACGGTATAGCGCAACGCCTGGTTGCCTGCCGCTGTCGGCGCAGTGCTGCCAAAGATCGCCACATCGACCCCCGCCGCGATGGCGTTGGCCAGATACGTCGACAACCCATCGCGAATCGCCGCCGAACCGGCCGCTTGGATCCGCGGCCTCAGGATTCGACCAATGTGCGCGGCAGTGCGTGTCCAGGAAATTGTGCGCAGTCGCCTGGGCCGGGAAACTGCCGTGGGTATTGAGGGCGCCAACCCCTGTTCATCCCCGTGGGTGACGGGATTACCGCCGACCATGGCATACAGGTTCAACCCATCGATATCGCCGGCCGGGTCCGGGCTGATCCAGCGGCATAGCCACGGCGCGTAGTACCTGAAACCGTAGTAATACAGCCCGCTGGCATCGCGTTCCTTACCCGAATAACGAATGAATGTGTAATCCGCCTCGCTGGCATTCCTGGCTGCCCACCACGCGGTGCCGCCATAAGGGTAGTAGCTCTCGTGGCTGATGCGTTGCGCCTGCTCATCCAATTCCAGCGTGCTGCTGCCCAAGTGGTCCGACAGCCCGAAACGAATCTGCGCCGGCTGAGCAACCCCGCCGGGATGCCGATCCCATTGCAACACCCGCACGGTCGTCGTGCCGACAGCCAGGTTGAGCACGTTCAACTGTTCGTCGGTGGCACTGTCATGGCGGATTTCCAGCCCCGGCAGGTATCGCACCTCGGCCGTATGCAGGCGGCCGCGAGCCTTGAACGACCGACGTTTGCGTATTCGTTGCCCTGCGGCATCGTACTCATAACGTTCCTCGTCATCGTCATCACCCGCGCGCGCTACCTGAATCAGGTGGGTCAATTGGCCGCGCGCATTCCACCCCATCCCGCGAATACCCTCCAGGGCCTGAAGATTGCCGCAGCGGTCATAACCCTGCCCCAGTCCCGGCGCAGCCGCACCATCGATCCGGGGCAAAAGATGATTGCTGTGCGCAGCTATCGTCATGTTGCGGGTGTAGCCCACCCCGCTGCTCGGCACATGGCGCAGTTGAAGCAGATTGCCGGCCGGGTCATAGCGAAAGTGTTGGGTGTAACGACGCCAGACACTGTCGTCGGTGGAGCCGAACGCCACCCAACCCGGTAACGCAGGGCCACCGCTGTTGCCGGCGGTTTCCCGTCCGCTGGCCTTGGTCAGTCGCGACAGTGTGTCGTACTCATAGGTGCTGAGCGCATCAACCCGGGTGTTGCGCGACCAGTGCGTCAGTTGTTCACGATCGTCGATCCGCACGATATTGCCGACGGGGTCATAGTCGTATTGCACGTCTTGCAACCGTTGCGCCGCAGCCCCCGGTAAATGGGCGATCATCTGTCGGCAGCGACCATCACACGGGTGATAGTGCAAGGTGCGCACGACGCCGTTTCCAGCCCGTTGGTGGAGCAACTGCCCTGCGGCGTTGTAACGGTATTGATCCGACAGGCACTGGCGCACGCTGCCCTTGAGCACCAGGAAAACGCCCGTCGTTTGACCGTCCACCCCATAGGCGTATTCAACGCGGTGCCCCTTGGCATCGGTGTGATACAAGCGCTCACCGAGCGCGTTGAACCCGGCGGTCGTGGCGAAACGTTCGAGCTCCAGGCGTGCCTCTCGTTGCGCCTCGGGCTGCGGCCAATCCAACACTGCATCCCACTGCCGAAAACGCCGGGTCTGCAGCGCGACCTCCCCGTGTACGCCATAACGCTCATGGAACACGCTGCCGCCGCCGTCATCATGACGAATGACCCGGCCACACCGATTGAGTGCCGCCTCTGCCACCGAATAGGCGCCATATTCAAGTCGCTCGACACAGTGAGGTTGCGCGTCACCGGAGGCTTGTTCGAACACCGCCACGGCCCGCAGGTACGGGTCATAGCGATAGGCCTGGTGTGCACCGCCGCCGCTCCAGATGTCGAGCACCTGCCCTGCCTCCCCGGGCAGCATTAACCGCAGGCCCGCGTCCACACTGTCGGTGCGCAAGGCTAGGCCGCCAAGACTGTAGACCGTGCGTTGATTGGCGAGCGTGGCAGGCTGCGAACGTTGCAATTGGAACAGCCGCGGGTCCCACTGCTCAACCATCGAACCGGCGCTGTCATGCACCTGCCGGCAAATGTGCGGCTGAGGAGGGTCGGAGGCTGTCGCGCGATAGTAGTCGACGTTACGCACAGTCAAGCCGCGAGGATCGTACGCCGTCAGCGAAGGGGTGAATTGATGCAGGGCATGGGACATGGGGTTGTGATCATCGGTTGTTAAATGATCACGAAGGCTATTGCTGGGGGCGCGCTGAAAAGCGGTAGTAGTGGAGCGTTTTGTGTATCCGGATGCGCAAAGCGAATACAGGCGTCAGTGTTCTAGGGGACCGCGTGTTGCGGGGCTTGGCCGATAAGCATCGGTGCAAACCCCGCACACGGTCTCAATGCCCGCCGGCGCAGGTCGGCGAGGCCGGAGCCGCGTCGATTGTGGCCCACTCCTCGGGCGTGTAGGTGTGCAGCGCCAGCGCATGGAACTCGCCCATCAGGTCGCCCAGGGTGGCGTAGACCTTCTGGTGGCGCTTGACCCGGTTGAGCCCCTCGAACTGCTGGCTGACCAGCACGGCCTTGAAGTGGGTCTGCACCCCCCGGCTGTGCATATGGCTTTCATCCAGCACGCTCAAGTGTTGCGGGCCCAGGGCGGCGAGGGCCGTTTCGATACGCTGTTGCATAGTCATCGCTGCTTACTTCTTCTTGGCCGGTGCGGCGGCTTTGGGCGACAGTTCGTTGGTCATGTCTTCCAACAGCTTGTTGACCACCGGCACGGCGCTTTCCAGCTTGGCCTGGGTCATCTGGGCCGATTGCTGGGTCAGTTGCGGCATTTTTTCCAGGACTTTCTTGCCCAGTGGCGACTGGTAGAACGCAACCAGGTCCTTGAGCTCGGATTCACTGAAGTTGGTGGTGTAGAGCTTGACCATGTCCGGCTTCAGCTTGGGCCAGCCAATGGCCTGGTCCAGCGCGGCGTTGGCCTTGGCCTGGTAGCTGTCGAGTACGGACTGCTTGGCGGCGGGCGCCTTGGTCTGTTCGAAGCGCTGGGCGAACATTTGCTGCACTTGCATGTACACCGGGGTACCCAGCTTGTCGGCATGGGCCAGGGTCAGGAAGGCTTCGGCACTGGCGTTGTGGCTGGCGGTATCGGCAAAAACCTGGCCGCTGGCGCACACCAGAGCAACCGCGGTACAGATGGCACGAAGACGAGTCATCGAGTTTCCTTTCTAGCTGGCGAGGTAAGACCCCAAGGGCGCCCATTCTGCGCCTAAAAAACCTCGCGGCTCAACCCCGGGCCTTATCCGGCATGGATTGGCCGATGAAACGTCTTTTAGGGAACCCACCTGGCCGATCACGGCCTAAACTGCGCAAACGAACCTGAAGGAGTGTGCCCGATGAGCCGAATTGAAACCGACAGCCTGGGAGAAGTGGAAGTCCCGGAGGCTGCTTACTGGGGCGCCCAGACCCAACGTTCGCTGGTGAATTTCGCCATCGGCGAGCAACGCATGCCCCTGGCGGTGCTGCACGCGCTGGCCCTGGTCAAGAAGGCCGCCGCCCGGGTCAACGACCGCAATGGCGACCTGCCCGCCGACATCGCCCGCTTGATCGAGCAGGCCGCCGATGAAGTGCTCGACGGCCAGCACGACGACCAGTTCCCGCTGGTGGTGTGGCAGACCGGCAGCGGTACCCAAAGCAACATGAACGCCAACGAAGTGATCGCCGGCCGTGCCAATGAGTTGGCGGGCAACGAACGCGGCGGCAAGAGCCCGGTGCACCCCAACGACCATGTGAACCGCTCCCAGAGCTCCAATGACTGCTTCCCCACGGCCATGAGCATCGCGGCCGTGCAGGCCGTGCATCAACGCTTGCTACCGGCGATCGCCACGCTGTCCGGCGGTTTGGCGGAACTGGCGGCGCGGCACATGAAGCTGGTGAAGACCGGGCGCACCCACATGATGGATGCGACACCGATTACCTTCGGCCAGGAACTGTCGGCGTTCATCGCCCAACTCGATTACGCCGAACGCGCCATTCGCAGCGCCCTGCCCGCCGTGTGTGAACTGGCCCAGGGCGGCACCGCAGTGGGCACGGGCCTCAATGCGCCCCATGGCTTCGGCGAGGCGATTGCTTCTGAACTGGCCGCCCTCTCCGGCCTGCCGTTTGTGACCGCACCGAACAAATTCGCTGCCCTCTCCGGTCACGAGCCGTTGGTGACCTTGCATGGCGCGCTGAAAACCCTGGCCGTGGCCCTGATGAAAATCGCCAACGACCTGCGCCTGCTGGGCTCCGGCCCGCGCGCCGGCCTGGCAGAGGTGAAGCTGCCCGCCAACGAGCCGGGCAGTTCGATCATGCCGGGTAAGGTCAACCCCACTCAGTGCGAAGCGCTGTCGATGCTGGCCTGCCAGGTCATGGGCAACGATGTGACCATCGGCATGGCCGCCAGCCAAGGCCACTTGCAGTTGAACGTGTACAAGCCGGTGATCATCCACAACCTGCTGGAGTCGATCCGCCTGCTGGCCGATGGCTGCAATAACTTCCAGGAACATTGCATCGCCGGCCTTGAGCCAGACGCCGAGCAAATGGCCGCGCATCTGGAGCGTGGGCTGATGCTGGTAACGGCGCTCAACCCGCATATCGGCTATGACAAGGCGGCGCAAATCGCCAAGAAAGCCTACGCCGAAGGGTTGACGCTAAGGGAAGCAGCGCTGTCGCTGGGCTACCTCACTGACCAAGAATTCGATCAGTGGGTACGCCCCGAAGACATGCTCGGCAGCTAAGCCGTCACACGCAGCCGTCGGGCCTTGAGCCCGGCGAGCAGCGAGGGCGCCAACGCCACGGCCGCCGAGCCGAGCACCACCACGAATGCGCCGAAATAGCCCAAGGCATTGATCTCTTCGGCCTGCACGTAGTCCGGCCACAACCAGGCCGCCAAGGCCACCGCCACAAAGGTCACCAGCGGCGTGAGGGCCAGGGTCGCACTCACCCGCGACGCCTCCCAATGGGCCAGCGCTTCAGCAAACGCACCGTAGGCCACCAGGGTGTTCAGGCAGCACGCCAGCAGCAGCCAGCCTTGCAGCGGGCTCAGTTGCAGGGCCTCCAGCGGATGCGCCCAGGGCGTGAGCAGCAAGGCGCAGCTCAGGTAGATCACCATCATCACTTGCAGCGAGTTCCATACCGTCAGCAATTGCTTCTGGCCCAGGGCGTAGAACACCCACAGAGAGGTGGCGAGCAATACTGTGAGCACGCCGGCGGTGTAGGCGCCGAAGGAGGTCAAGAGTTCGACCAGGCGCTGATTGAAGAACAGGCCAAAACCGATGATCAGTACCACCAGCCCGATCATCTGCCCCAGGCTGAAACGCTCGTTGAACACGAATACGCTGGCGACCATCAGAAAGATCGGCCCCATCTGGATCACCAACTGCGCGGTGCCGGCGCTGAGGGTTTTAAGGCCCACCAGGTACAACACGTAGTTGCCCACCAGGCCGCACACGGCCATCGCCACCAGCCAACCGCCCCTGGGCCCCAGCACTTTGCGGCTCGGCAAACGTCGAGTGGCCGCGAGGTAGACAAACAGGCAACCACCGGCAACCGTCAGGCGAAACCAGGTCACGGTGATCGGGTCCATTGCCTGCAACACCTGCTTGAGTTTGACCGGCAGAATGCCCCAGAGCAGCGCGGTCAACAGGGTCAGGAAAAAACCGTAGACCCAGCGGCCTGAAGAAATGTGCATGAGTGCCCCAAAAACCGGAGGTGGAGGAGCCGGCATTCTAGGGTGATGCGCTGTGCTTTGGGTATCGATGATTGTGTGTCAGGGCACGCCCATCACCAATACACCGCTGCCGTTGATGGGCCCGGCCGCCGGGAAGGAGCCATTGCGCCGTACCAGCGAAAACGTCACATCGTCGCCGCCCACGCTGTTGGTGATACGGGTGAGGAACGAGCCATTTACCGGTACCGCCGTGCCGGCATGCACCATGGCCGTACCCACATCCGGATTGCTCATCATCAGCTGGCGCGTGTCGAACCCTGTTCGGGTGCCTTTGTAGGTAATGGTGATCGGCGTGGTAATGCCGCCATCCGGGCATGAGTAAGTGAGCCTGCGGTTGCTGACGATCGATGAGGTCAACGGGTCAGTGCCGATTGCGCGCTGGTGCACCGTGCCGAAGTTGATCTCGATCGGGTTGTTATTGTTGATCGTGCAGCTGGAGGGGGAGACGGTAAAGTTATTCGCGGCGATATAGGTGACGCTGAGCTGCGCTCGGCTGCCGTCGTAGTTGTTCGAACTGGTAAGGCGCAACAACCCCAGGTTGTCGCCGATGCGCACATCGAACGGATTGGACGGGTAGTTACGCATCAAAATATAGGGCGTGATATCGATCGGGTAGCTTCTCAGGTCGTCCGGCATCGTCGCTGCACGCACTCCATTTTGGATGGGCGTATTGAAAAACCCACCGTTGATACGCAGGCCAGTGCGTTCACCGCTGAACCTCGGTCCCGGTGTCCAGGCGCTCCCTGACGCATTGCCGGTGGCCCAGTAGTCCGCCCTCCAGGACGGGCTCTGCGACCCTGGGGAAAACCTGCATTCAAGCCGCGCGCCTTCCAGCGTGATTCTCGTACGATCGGCGGCCAGAGCAACCGTAACCGGCACCTGCAAGTTAGGATTACCCGTTTGCCAAGCGCCGCCATTCACACGGCAATCAACGGCTTGCGCGGTCGTTGCAACACCCGTCAGGGCGAGAAGCGCGAAGGCTCCCAAAAATCCTTTCATTTTGATCTCTCTTGCTCTTGCCTATCCAGATACTGCCCAACGAGCCTTCACAGCCCGCGTCTTGAGGGCGGCACGCTGCTAGGGGTAGTCCAACGTAAAAGTCGAGGTCACCGTGTAAGCACCGTGCCCAATGGTTTGATCGCGGATGGCCGCCGGCTCGCCCTGCACATAGGCTTTGAGCTCGATCACATTGCTGCCATCACTGAGCACCTGCCTGTCGCTCACGCTATTGACGGGCAACGGCTTGTCGCCGAGGGTTTCCAGCCCGACCCCGATACCCGAGGCACCACTGCCGGCGTCCAGCGCGAGTAGACCGGGGAGCTCTGGGTTTCCCGTGCCGCCAAAGGTGATGGTCACCGAGTCGCTGATGGTGGTGTCGCACTCTTGCAGGTGCAGCTGGAAACGCCGGCCCACCGAACGCGTGTTGATATAGAGATACTTGCTGGTCAGGTCCCACAGCTCCAAGGTGATGGCCTCGTCACCGGGGCGCAGGGTGCAGGCTTCTTCCACCAGATTGCCCTTGAAACGCAGGTTGTCCGCTGCCTGCCCCAGCGGGGCCAGGCCGCAGGTGAGCAGCAGCGCCAGTGCGCACTTTTGAACCCTTTCATGTCGCATAGACTCGACTCCTACTGATATTCGGCCAACAGCGTGGCCACCGCCGTGAAGCTGGCGGCGCTCAGGGTTGCGCCGGGTTGTTGGACGGGCACCACTTCCAATGTCGGCGGTGACGACAGGGTTATGTCCAGGGGGGTATTGAGTGGAAACGGCTGGCTGTCCTGGAAAACCCGTATCCCCAGCGCCGGCACGCTGGTCTGCACCGCCGAGCCGTCAAACGTCGTGGGTGTGCCGTTGACGCTCAACTTCAGCACCCAAGGCAGCGTGTCGGTGCCACAGGTGATGGTGTAACCCACGTGCTTGCGGTACTTCACTCCATCGACGCGCTTGACCCCCACATCGCCAAAATCGACTTCAATGGTGTTGCCCCCCTCAATCGTGCAGGGCGGTGGTTCATTCAATGTTCCGCTGAATGTCACGTTGGCCGATGCGCCGCCATGCAGGCCGACGGCGCACAGGAAAAACAGCGCTCGCTGCTGCCTGAATGTCATGGGTCGTTCCTCTTTATCGCCGTCATTGATAATCGACCACCAGGGTGGCGGTCGCATCGAACGCCCCGCCGGTCAGTCGGCTGCCCGCACGCTTGACGGGCACCGCCTGCACCGCGGGGAACTGGGGGTAGGTAAAGTTCACGGCGGTATTCAACGGCCAGTCGGCGCCATTGACGAACAGCTTGACCCCAAGGTCCGCCTTGCGGGTCGCGAGCATGCGCCGGTCGAACGCGGCGCCCGTGCCCCTGAGTTCCAGGGTCAAGGCGTTACTGAAGGGGGAATCACAGGTGACGGTATAAGGCACCTCGCGACGATAGTTGACCCCATCGATCCGTGACGTCAGCAGGTCATTTCCAAACGGTACATTCAGCGTACCGCCGCTGTTGATGACGCACGGTGGTGGCGCAACGATGACCGCGCGGATGGTCAGGTTAGTATCGGCCTGCGCCATCCGGCAGGCCACCCACAGCAAGGCGCCCCCGACCAGAATGGCGCGCGACCTGTTTGTGTAAGCCATTGTTCTGCCCTCACTCATAGTTGAGCCTGAAATCCACGACGGCCCTGAACGCCCCGCTGGTCAAGGGTGCGGCGGTGCGCGTGGGTTGAACCTTCCAGGTCTGGGTGGTGGCGCCCACAGCCAGGAACAACGGTTCGCCCCGCGCCCCCAATTGCACATCCCGCCCCAGCGCATCGGTCAGGCGCAGGCCCATCCCGGTGATGCCTTGCACCCTGACCAGCCGCGGGTCATCGGCATCGGCGGGTGCGATAAACGCAACCGACAGCACCGGCTGATAGGCACTCCATGTCAGGTTCCCGGTACGTTCATTGCGGAGGCTGCCGGCGGTTCGCTGGCAATCATCGAAGCGCAATTGAAAGGCCACCGGGTTCGCCTGATCGCCGGGCCGTTGCAGTTGGCTGGTCGAGACCTCACCCAGGTCAATCGTTTGGTTGACGGCGGTCATCTCCAGGCTGCATGGGCTCTCATGCAGGGACCCGAGCACGTTCAGCAGTCCATTCATACCTTCCACGTCCTGGGCGTGCGCCCGCCCCATCAGCATCAGCAGCAGGCCGGCGAAGACTTTCACGGTGTTCGACTTCATGACGTTCTCCAACCCCAGGCGTTACTCATTGGACGGCGCTACCTGGCACGTTTCGCCACGGCAGGTGAGGGCCAGCAACGGACGTCCGCCGTAGTCGTTCACATAACTCAAATAGGGGGCCGTCCCCAATGCCGTCGCCGTGGGTTTCAACTTCAGCGAGTCTTTGGGCGCCACCATCATGGGCTCGAAACCCGCCACGGTTTTGCCGTCCTTGGTGCTGCGTGCATCCACCAGGGTCACGTAGTAAGGCGTGGGGTTGTTGACGATGTAGTGATCGCCCGCACGGGTCAGGGTGAGCTTTTCCTGCCAAGGGTTGGACAGGTCTTGCTGGCTCGGCTCGATCGCCTGCGGCCGGTAGAACAACTTGATGCGGGTCTGCAGGGCAATTTGCAGGGTGTTGGATTTGTCGCTGCGCGGCGGAATCTCCCGCAGGTTGAAGTAGTACACCGTTTCCCGGTCCTGGGGCAGCAACCTGGCCGCCGGCAACGCCTGCACCTTGACCTGGCTTTGCGTGCCGGGCTCCAGGCGTTGCACCGGCGGCAGGACGATCAACGGCGTGGTGATTTTCTGGCCGGCTTCATCCTCGATCCAGCCCTGGGCCAGGTACGGTAGTTGGGTGTTGTTATTGGTGATGTTCACACTGGTGGCCTGTTTGCCCCCGTCGAAAATTACGCGGGTGCGGTCCAGGCCGACAGCGGCGCTGGCACTGTGAATCAAGCCAGGCCCCAGCAGCGCGAAGGCCAGGGTGATGAGGCGCATGTTCGGCATCATGAGGATGTGTTCTCCGTATCGATAGGCGTCCCGGTCAATGCTGCCGGGTCGGTTGAAGATTGATCAGCGGCCAACAGTTGGCAGCGCAGGTTCAGGGCATCGGTCAGGCCGTCCATGGGCAAAATGGTCGGCAGCGTGACGGTGCAGCGCTCGGCACCGCCCCAACTGACGATCATCCGTTCGCCGGCCTGAATCCCGCTGAGGTAGACATGGCCGTCGTCATTCACAATGCCGGTGTCCTGCTGCCTGAGGTTTTTCACCGTCGCGCCGAAGGGCGGTGCGCTGCTGTCCGGCAGGCGAAGTACCGCCATCGCCTTCTCACCGGAAATCACTTCCAACGAGCGATAGCCGATAGCCCCTTCGGTGAGCGTCAGTTGTGTCACCGATTGGGTGGCTTCGACATTGGCTGGCAAGCGCTCCAGATCGACACTGGCAGAGGTGCGCTGGTAGCTGCCGATGTCGGCAATGACCGCCTTGCCGAACGCGTTGCTGCGGGTGGGCGAGCCATAACCGCGCACTGGCACATCGGGCACACCCGCGGTATCGATCATCAACCGGGTACCGCCGGTGCTTTGGGTGCGATGCAGGGCCGCACCGTAGGGCGTGAGCGTGCCACCGCCACGCGCCGACACGCCGAGGCTGCTGTAACTGCCTTTCTGCGTACTGGCGCTCAGATCAATGTCGGCTGCATCTCCCATGTGGCTCAGATAACCACTGGCCGATTGGTTGCTCGCACCGATCTGGTAACTGTTGCGTTCATCCAGGCGATCGCTGTAGCGCGCCGCCAATGGGTTTTTACCCGAACCGCTGTTGGCATCCAGCGACAAGGTACCGGTGCGCCCCAATGGCAGGCTGACCATCAGCGACATGCCGTTGCCCTTGTAGTTGTAATCCTCGCTGCGGTACATGTTCAGCGACAGGCTCATGTTTTTTATGGTGCCCACGTTGAAGTAGCGCGACACCGCCAGGTTCCAGCGCTGGGTGTCCGAACGGTTCCAATACGTCTGTTTGTTGTAACTGGCATAGACGGTGGCACCCAGGTCGCGAAACTGCTTATTGAGGGTCACGGTATAAAGGGCCTTGCTGGCACCAAGCGGTTTCCAGCTGTCGCGCCCTTCAACGTACTCATCGCGACTGCCGCGTTCGCCATTGAGGCCGTAATAACGCGCGTCCAGGTATTCACTCATGCTCAAGAAGTTCTCCTGGGAGAACCGGTAACCGGCAAACGTCACCTGACTGTCGTAGGCTTCAAAGTTCTTCGAGTATTGAAGGCGCAACGACTTACCCGAGAGGCTTTCATTCCAGACCCTGGCGCGCGATTGCGTCACGTCCAGCGAGACGGCGCCGAACGCCAGCAGGTCGCGCCCCGCCCCCACCGACATTGCCCGGTAGTTGCTATCGGTGATGCCGCCGCCAAACAAGGACCAACCATTGCTGATGCCCCAGGAGAATTCGCCGGTGGCAAACGTCTTACCCTCGGCGCCGTGTTGAAGCCGGGTCGGTCGCCCACTCGCCAACTTGTAACGAACTTGGCCGGGGCGGGTCAGGTAGGGAACGCCTGCCGTATCGATCTTGAAGGTGTGGACCGAACCGTCCTGCTCCTCGACCCGCACATCCAGGGTGCCCGACACTGCGTCATTGAGGTCCTGGATACGAAAAGGTCCCGCCGCCACCAGGGTTTCATACAGCACACGGCCCTGCTGGCTGACGATCACCTTGGCATTGGTTTTAGCCACCCCGACCACCTCCGGTGCGTATCCACGCAGGTTGGGGGGCAACTGGCTTTCGTCCGAGTTGAGCGCAGCACCGGTAAAACGGAAGCTGTCAAACAGGTCCGAATACAGGTAGTTCTCACCCACCAGCAAACGGGCGCTCAGCGAGGGCACCGCGCGATACGCGTAATAGCGGCTCCATTCCAGCTTCTGGGGCCCGGCCGCCGACTCGCGACCATTTTCGACACGCCCCTGCCAATCCGCCCTCAGGCGCCAGGCCCCGGCATTGGCCCCCACCGTTCCGTTGCCACTCAGGTTCTTGCGCTGGCCGTCGTTGCGCTGGAAGATCGACTGCGCCGTCAGGTTGTAGTCAACCAGCAACCCCGGCACGCCTTCATCCCAGCGTGAGGGCGGGTCCCAATTGATAGCGCTGTATTGAAGGTACGCCTGGGGCAGGCTGATGTTCAGCCTGGACGTGGCCAGGTCGGCACTGACCTGCGTGCCGGGCAAGCCCTTCAGATCAAGGCATTCGCCACCGCGCCACGACGCAAGGCCGGCGGCCTGCGTGGCCTTGAGGCCCAGTTGCCCAACCAAGGCCGGCGACAAACACGCCTGACTGCCCTTTGGATCATCGTCAGGCGGATAGAACGTGACTGATTGTTCTGAAACAGGCTGGGCATTGACCTGCACCACCATTGAGTAAGTGCCCGGCAGAATAAACCCGCTGTGCGCAAACCGGGACAAATCAATATTGCTGCGATCACTCAGGTCAAGCACGTCAGTATTGAACTCGATATCCCCAGCACCCAATGCCGTTCCGGCCAACGACATCAGCCCACCCAACACACTTGGGGCGAACGTGTGTCTGACTTTCAATGTATTCAACATGCAAGCAATCCATCACTGTTCAAAAGTATTCCAACTTGAACCGCACGGCGGCACTGTGGGGGCCAACGATCAGTGGCAATCCGTTGCCGATCAAACTGAGCGTGTAGTCAAGAGTCATGCTGCCTTCACTCAATGGCCTGGGCGCCATGCGCTCACCCGGCACGCTTTCCTCGCCGGCGGAATCGACGATATGCAGGGCAACGCCCTGTGAACCGCCGAAGACCGCGAATGAGCGCCCGCTTCGATCGGTCGGGCCGTCAAACGTCACTCGCATGTGCTGCCAATCCGGCAAGGTTCCCCCGGGGCGCGAAGGGTCCGGCCGACTCAACGTGCAATTGACCAGGCGCAACTGGAAGGGATGCGTTTCACCCCGCGTGTTTCGCAGCAGCCGCCCCACCGGTTCCGCAGGCATCTCGACGGTTTGATCGAGGCTGCTCAGCTCCAGCCCGCAGGCCGAATCAACCACCTCGCCGCCTAACGTGACGACCCCCTCGCCCTGGGAAGATGACTGCGCAAAAACGCAAGGGCCAAGGAGCAACGTCACTGAAAAGGCGATAGGGATATGTATGGATATATTCACGTGGACCTCCCGCCAGCGTGCCCCCGCCACCTGCAGTGGCGGGGGCGCAACTTACTGATAGGCCAAGGTGAAATTGGCCACCGCGCTGAAGTCACCGGGAACGATGTCCCCCGTGGCGACGCCTTGCACATAGGCACCGAACTGCAGGGTGTTATCACCGGCGCTGATTGGCTGCGGGGCAGTAGGCACCCCCAATTTCACCGCGCTGCCGCCGTGGGTCATCATGATGCCGATGCCGCCGGCGCCCCCCACGGTGCCGATAGCGCCCGGTACTACGGCCGACGGTGCCCCGGTGAACGTGGTGGTCACCGTGTTATCGGTCAGGTCGGCCAAATCGCACCCTTGCAGTTCGATCAGCACAGGCCGGGCCTCGGACTTGCCACCGGTTTGCAGTTGGTGCTTTGCAATGGCGCCCAAGTTAACGGTTTGATCAACGGATTCAGGCTTGATGGAACACGCCCCCGAATGAACCGAGCCCAAAAACGTCACCGTCCCTTGAGACGCTTGCGCAACGGACAACGAACCGGCCAACACACCGGCAGACAACAGCGCAACGTTCAATATCGTTTTCATTCACAGTTTCCTACTTATCAAGTGTCATTAAAAAGCGCCGCCACGGACGTGCAAGGCGCTTACTAATCAGCGGTTTAAACAATGCGTTTGATCGGGCGACCGTATTGGCCCTGGCAACTTTTTATTGTGCTTTCGGGCCGCCAATCAACGGCATGCAAGTTCCCACTCCACACTTGGATAAACAACCCATCAACATCAGATGATTGCGTAGGCAAAGTCCATCACGACAAATAGGAAACTTATGGCGTCCTACATAAATAATAAGTTGATCTGAAGGAAGCGGACTACATTGGCGTTAGTTAACGCACCTACTCACCAGCAAAAACTGTCAGAACCAAACGAGATAAACTTGAAAGTCCAACCGTGTTAAACATCGACCCATTAATGGCTTATTGATTATTTGAAGGTAAAGAAAAGGGGGAGCAAGCTCCCCCTTTCAATGGTTATCGGATGCCGCAGGGCATCACTGCGCTAGCGCACCGCCTCGAACAACCCTGTCGCGCCCATGCCACCGCCCACGCACATGGTGACGATGCCGTAACGCAGGTTGCGCCGTTGCAACTCGCGCACCAGATGCCCGACTTGCCGCGAGCCGGTCATGCCGAACGGATGGCCGATGGCGATCGAACCACCGTTGACGTTGTACTTGGCGTTATCGATTTCCAGGCGATTGCGGGCGTAGAGGCATTGGGAGGCGAACGCTTCGTTGAGCTCCCACACATCGATGTCCGCCACCTGCAAGCCGCGCGCCTTGAGCAACTTGGGCACCGAGAACACCGGGCCGATGCCCATCTCGTCCGGCTCGCAACCCGCGACGGTAAAGCCGCGGAAGAACGCCTTGGGCTTGAGCCCCAGCGCCAGGGCTTTTTCCAGGCTCATCACCAGGGTCATCGAAGCGCCGTCGGACAGCTGCGAGGAATTGCCCGCCGTCACCGAGCCATCTTCGGCGAACACCGGTTTCAAGCCCTGCAGGCTGGCCAGGGTGGTGTCGGGTCGGTTGCAGTCGTCGCGGTCCACCACGCCTTCCAGTAGCTGCACCTCGCCGGTGGCCTTGTCCTCGACCTTGTAGGTGACCTTCATGGGTACGATTTCATCATTGAACAACCCGTCCGCCTGGGCCTGGGCGGTACGTTGCTGGCTCTGCAGGGCGTACAGATCCTGTTCCTCGCGGCTGACGTTATAGCGGCGCGCGACGATTTCGGCGGTCTGGCCCATGGGGAAATAAATACCCGGCACCTGCGCCTTGAGCAGTGGGTTGATCAGGTTGTCGGTGTTGACGCTTTTCATGGTCAGGCTGATGGACTCGACGCCCCCGGCGACGATGATATCGCTGCAGCCGGAGGCGATCTGGTTGGCGGCAATCGCAATCGCCTGCAAGCCCGAGGAACAAAAGCGGTTGAGGGTCATGCCTGCCGTGCCGGTGCCCAGTTGCGACAGCACCGCCACGTTGCGCCCGATGTTGTAGCCCTGGGCGCCTTCATTGGAGCCGGCGCCGACGATGCAGTCTTCTACCGTGGCCGGGTCGATGCCATTGCGGGTCAGCAGCGCGTTGACGCAATGGGCCGCCATGTCGTCCGGACGGGTCTGGTTGAACTTGCCGCGAAAAGACTTGGCCAGGCCGGTTCGCACACTGTCGACGATCACTACTTCACGCATGGGCTACCTCGATCTTGTGGTTGTTGGGAGATGGATCGAGGATAGATCCAGGCCTGCCCGACCGCGACGATCATTCACCCCATGGATGCGAAAGCATGACGGTGAGGTTATTTCTTTTTCTTCTTGTCGCGCTTATCGGTTTCGGCGAACGCCTCCTCCAGCGCCTGGTTGATGGTGCGCAACACCTTGACCCGCGCCCAGCGCTTGTCGTTGGCTTCCACCAAGGTCCAGGGCGAGACTTCGGTGCTGGTGCGATCGACCATGTCGCCCACGGCGGTGCGGTAGGCGTCCCATTTGTCGCGGTTGCGCCAGTCGTCTTCGGTGATCTTGAAGCGTTTGAAGGGGATTTCTTCACGGGCCTGGAAGCGTTCCAGTTGGGTGTCTTTATCGATGGCCAGCCAGAACTTGACCACGATCACGCCCGCATCGCGCAGTTGCTCTTCAAAGTCATTGATCTCGCCATAGGCGCGCATCCAGTCCGCCGGTGTGCAAAAGCCTTCGATGCGCTCCACCAGCACGCGGCCGTACCAGGAGCGGTCGAACACCGTGAACATGCCCCGCGCCGGGATTTTCTGCCAGAACCGCCACAGGTAGGGTTGGGCGCGCTCGTCTTCGCTCGGCGCGGCAATCGGTACGATGTGGTACTGGCGCGGGTCCAGCGCCGCCGCCACGCGACGGATCGCGCCGCCCTTGCCGGCCGCATCGTTACCTTCGAACACCGTAATCAACGCGTGTTTGCGCATGCGCTTGTCGCGCATCAGGCCAGAGAGCCGCGCCTGCTCGGTGATCAGCTGTTCTTCGTAGTCGTCCTTGTCCAGGCGCAGGGTCATGTCGAGGCTGTCGAGCAGGCCCTTCTTGTCCACGGCGGCGATCAGCGGCGCCGGGTTCATGCCGCTGGCCTTGCCCTTGGGCTGCTTCAGGGCATTCTGCATGCCTTCCAGCAGCAGTTTGCCCACGGTGAGCCCGCGATAATTGCTGTCCACCCCTTCGATCACATGCCACGGCGCGTAATCACGGCTGGTGCGGCGCAGCACGCGCTCGCCGAAGTGCACGAACTTGTCGTAGGTCTGCGATTGCTGCCAATCCAATGGGCTGATGCGCCAACTGTGCAGCGGGTCGTCGGCCAGGGCTTTGAGTCGCGCCTTCATTTGCTTCTTGGAAAGGTGGAACCAGAATTTGAAGATCAGCGCGCCTTCATCGCAAAACATTTTTTCCAGGCGCTCGGCGCCGGCGATGGCCTGGTCGAGCCGCGCGTCCTTGATTTGCCCATGCACCCGGCCTTGCAGCATCTGGCTGTACCAGTTGCCGAAAAAGATGCCCATGCGGCCTTTGGCAGGCAACTGGCGCCAGTAGCGCCAGGCGGGTGGCCGGGCCAGTTCTTCGTCGGTCTGCTGGTCGAAGGTGCGCACTTCGATCAGGCGCGGGTCCATCCATTCATTGAGCAGCTTGACCGTCTCGCCCTTGCCGGCGCCTTCGATGCCATTGATCAAGATGATCACCGGGAAGCGCTTTTGCTGTTGCAGCTCGTACTGCGCCTCCAGCAGGGCCTCGCGCAAGGCCGGCACTTCGGCGTCGTAGGTGTCTTTGTCGATGGCGTGACCGATTTCGGCGGATTCGAACATGGGCAGCTCCGTTTCAAGATGGCTCAAGACTAGCGGATTGGGCAGCAACACGCGGGAGGAAATTCCACGCATGCTTGCCATGGGTCAATTGATTGCCTGTTGATCAGCTAGAATGGCGGCCTTGCCTTTGCCGAGCCGCCCATGAACCCCGTATTGCCCCACGCCCAGCTCGACTGGGATGACCAAGGTCGCCCGCGCTCGCGGGTGTTCGACGACGTGTACTTCTCCGACAAGTCGGGCCTTGAAGAAACCCGCTATGTGTTCCTTGAACAGAACCGTTTGCAGGAACGCTTTGCCGCCCTGCCGGTGGGCGGGCGGTTGGTGATTGGCGAGACCGGCTTCGGCACCGGCTTGAATTTCCTGTGTACCTGGCAGTTGTTCGCGCAACAGGCGGTGGCCGGGGCGCACCTGCATTTCGTCAGCGTGGAAAAGTACCCGCTGAGTTACGCCGATCTGCAACGGGCACTGGCCCTGTGGCCGGAACTGCAGCCCTTCGCCGAACAGTTGCTGGCCCAGTACGTCGCCATCCACCAAGGCTTCCAGCGTTTAGTGCTGGACGGCGGTCGCGTGACCCTGACGCTGTTGATCGGCGATGCCCTGGAGCAACTGCCGCAGCTGGATGCCCAGGTCGACGCGTGGTTTCTCGACGGCTTTGCGCCAGCGAAAAACCCCGACATGTGGACCGCCGAGTTGTTCGCCGAACTGGCGCGGTTGGCCGCGCCCGGCGCAACCATCAGCACCTTTACCAGCACGGGTTGGGTAAGGCGGCTGATCAACGCCGCCGGCTTCAAAATGAAGCGCACGCCGGGGATCGGCCATAAATGGGAAATTTTGCGCGGTGAGTTCATCGGCTGGCCCGAACAACTGCCTGCGCCAGCGGCCGGCGCGCCGTGGTTCGCCCGCCCGGCGCGGCACACGGGCGAGCGCCACGCGCTGGTCATCGGCGCCGGCCTGGCCGGTTGCGCCACCGCTGCCAGCCTGGCCGCCAGGGGCTGGCGCGTCAGCCTGCTGGAACGCCATGGGGCGTTGGCCCAGGAAGCCTCGGGCAATCCGCAGGGGGTGTTGTACCTCAAGCTGTCGGCCCACGGCACGGCACTGTCGCAACTGATTGTCAGCGGGTTCGGCTACACACGCCGCCTGCTCGAGCATTTGCAGCAAGACGTCGACTGGCAGGCCTGCGGCGTGCTGCAACTGGCGTTCAATGCCAAGGAAGGCGAGCGCCAGGCGCAATTGGCCCAGGCCTTTGCCCCTGACCTGCTGCATACCCTGGACCGCGCCGAGGCCCAGGCCCGCGCCGGTGTGCAACTGGCGCACGGCGGGCTGTTTTTTCCGCAGGGTGGCTGGGTGCATCCGCCCGCGCTGTGCCAGTGGCAAGCGCAGCAGCCGGGGGTGCAGTTGCTGCTGCATCAAGAGGCCCTCACCTTGCAGCAGGTCGACGGGCAATGGCAGGCACGCGACGGCGAGACTCTGCTGGCCAGCGCGCCGGTGGTGGTGTTGGCCGGCGCCGCCGAGATCAAGCGCTTCCCGTTCAGCGCCCAGTTGCCGCTCAAGCGCATTCGCGGCCAGATCACCCGGTTGCCGCAAACCGCCGACAGCCAGGCACTGGCCACAGTGGTCTGCGGCGAGGGTTATATCGCGCCGGCACGGTTGGGCGAACATACCCTCGGCGCCAGTTTTGACTTCGCCAGCGATGACCTGACGCCCACGGCCGGCGAGCACAGCGGCAACCTGCAGATGCTGCGCGACATCTCGGTCGACTTGCTCGAACGCCTGGCCGCCGACCAGGCAGACCCCACGCAGCTCCAGGGGCGCGCCGCGTTTCGCTGCACCAGCCCGGATTACTTGCCGATTGTCGGCCCGTTGGCCCACAGCGAAGACTTCGCCCAGGCCTACGCCGTATTGCGCAAGGACGCACGCCAGGTCCCGCAAACGCCCTGCCCCTGGCTCGAAGGCCTGTACATCAACAGCGGCCACGGCTCACGCGGCCTGATCACCGCGCCACTGTGCGGCGAGCTGCTCGCGGCGTGGCTCAACGACGAACCGCTGCCGGTGCCCGTCGGCGTCGCACAGGCCTGCCACCCCAATCGGTTTGCCGTGCGCGGCCTGATGCGCAATCAAAAGTAACGGCGTCGCTCAGTCCACGAGCGCTTGGCAGCCCATGTCCACGGTTTTCATTTCCTCGTGGGTCAGCTCCCTGAACAACGTGCGTTCGGCGGCCTCCCTGCGATCGCCAATGGCTTCAAACTCACGCCGAAATTGCGCATCGTCCATGGAGTGAGCGCGTTCCATGATCGCATCCTGCTCCTCGTGAAACGGCGTGTTCATCAAGTCAAACCGGCCGGGATAGCGTTTACGCAAATGGGTACGCCAGAACTTGCGCCCGGTGAGGGAGTCCATGAAGGCCGGCGAAAGTTCGGCCGTGCGCACTCGCATGGAAGCCTTTTCCAGGTCCTCGCGCGTTACTCCGCTTAACCCGGCAAAACGCATATGCGTCGGCTGCCCAGGCAAGTCCAGCGATTCCACAAGGCCGGTGCGATAGGCCAGGCTGACTTCCGCCGGATCCGCCGAGGGGTCGGCCTGGCTGTGTTCATGGGCCAGTTTTTCCAGCTCATCAAGCCGAAACAGGCCACGCCCCTCGCGCAGCAATGCCGCCGTCGAAGTGCCCCGCTCACTCGCCACGCCGGCCTTGTGCACCCGCACCGCCACTTCCAGATGGCTGAAGTTGATGGCCGCCGAGTCCGTACAGTTGAAGGGGTTGGCCGCCAGGTTGAATACCTCGTTACGCAGCTCGGTGTTGTCATGCGCCGCTTCCAGCACCTCCCATACGCGCTTGTGCATGTCTTCTCTGACAAATTCGCTGTCAGCACTGTTACCCAGTTCGGATAACAACGCGAACAGGCTCTCTGAACGCTGGTCGTCTTTCAGATCGGTCCAGATCGCTTTGTGGGCGGCAGGGGACTCCGGCATCCAGATACCGCGTGCGGTCGACTCATTCATCGCCGCGATATCGTCGTGCAGGTAGCCCATGCCGATACCGGTTCGCCTACGGTAAGCGTCGAGGCTCGCGACCGTGGTCGACGACAAGGGGTTGAAACGCAGGTTAATGGTTTGGGCGATACGCCGTGGTGCGGCAAACACCCAATCAGGCAGTTGTCGAATGGCGTTGTTGCGCAGATCCACAAAGTCCAGGAAGGGCAACCGCCCCAAGCCCACCGGGAGTTCGCGAAGGTCACAATTACGCAGTTTGAGATGCACCATATCCAGCATCTTGCCCACCTCCGGCGTTGCGCCGAGGCGGTTTTCACTCAAGTCCAGGGCAATCAGGTTGCGCATATCGGCGAGTTTTTTCAGCGTGTACTCGGACAGCGTCAGGGCGTTGGACGACATCAGCAAACGTTTGAGCCCGGGCATGTGCGCCAGGATTTCCGGCAGCCGGGTAATGTTGTTGCGCTCAAGGCTCAATGATTCGACGTGGGTAAATGCCTTGAGAAAGTACGCCACGCTGTCGTCGAGTTGCATATCGTTGAGTGACACCAGCCGCAGGTGATCGAACTTGACCGCGCCAGGCAGCGACGGCAGATCGCCGACGCGCATGCCGTCGAGCTTGAGGCCCGCGACGCTTTCACGCCCCTCCCCCGGGACGAAGGTCAGACGGCGCCAGGCGTCTTCGATCAGGCCGGCCACTTGCAGGCGGCTGGTGTGCAGCTCGCCGGTCATGCCTTGGGTGGCGCGGGTCCAGCTTTTCAAACTGGCGCGCAACACCTGTAGCTGCTGCTCATGCGCCTTGATCGATTCGACACGCTCCAGGTGGTCGGCGCCTCGCTCATCCAGGAAATGGTTGATCTGGATCTCGGTAAACAATGGAAACAGTCTGCGCGTGCGACGCACCAACGCCCGCGAGTGAGCGGCAGGCACTGGGGGGGCCGGCGGGCTGGCCTGGACGCACGCGGGAAGCGGTTCAGTTTTATCCAGAGACTCGCCGCGCAACAACGCCATGACCGCCGGACGATCATTGACGGCATGCTCAAAGAGTTCGTTGCGTAGCTTGAACCCATGGGAGCGCTCGCGCTCAGACAACCCCAGCGCGTTCAATTGTTCCGCGGGCAGCGCACGCAGCGCCGCGTCGTACAGACTCTGGCGCCCGGAGGTGGGAAGCCCCAAGATTCGCCCCGAGACGTCGTAGACTTCATGCAGCTCGCCCTGCTTGGCGATAATCCGGCGGACCTTGGCATCCGACGGCCCCACCCGCTCCAGCAACGGCCCCCCGATACTGCCGTCGCGAACTTCCAGGGCAAAATCCGCCGGCCAGCCGGGCATGCGTTTGAGCAACTGGAGCACCTGGAGCCGGCTCTCGGATAACCCCCGCGCGGGCAGGAATAATTCGGCACAGGCCCGGTCCGCCGCTACCTGTTCCATCATTTCTCGAGCCTCCTGGGCCAGGCGCATGGGGATACGCTGGTCATTGACAACCCGCAGGCGCTCAACGCTGCTGGCCCGATCAATCAGACGCTGAGCGACGCGCACCGGCAATTGGGCAAATCGCTGCTTGAACAGGGTTTGCGAAGGCCCGTTGGGCCGGTCATAGGCCTCATACAGCTTGCCGAAAAACAGCGCTGCGTTTTTCTCCATCCAGTCCGCTACCGCCCGGGCCAGGCGACGCGCGGGCGTGCCACTAGCGGGCGCCTCCTTGAGCAACTGTGCCGTGGCTTGCTCATCCAGCTTATCGAGGGCCAAGCCCAGTACTCCGTCTTCACGCAATGAGTGCTCGGTCAGACGAATACCGGTGTGCTCGGGCGTGAGGCGCAGCCCCTGCGGGTAGTTCGCGATATGCACGCCGTTGTCGTTGAACAATTCGAAATAGACGTGCTTGGGCCATGCCGGCAGCATGGGTAACGCATGCAGCAACAGCCGTTGATTCTCGGCGGTGGGCTGGCCCTCATTCACCAGGTGCCAGATACAGTCACGAATGCGCTGCTCCAGGATGAACCGTTCGGCCTGGTCCCTGAAGCGCCTGGACACGGGTTGGTTCTGCCGCGCCCACGCTTGCAATCGCGGCAGCGGCGCCTGGGTGATGTCCTGGACTGCTTCCAGCCGCAGCGCACTGAGCGCTTTGAGATCAGGCGCTATACGCCGCAGCACATACAGGCTGTTATCCCATTCGGCCGGCCGTTCGCCGCGGTAACGCCAGCCGCCTTCGCCGTTGAGCTCCACAGGCGGGGCAAACAGGTCGTGACCCGCCTGGGGTTGCAAGCGCCAGCCCCCGGACAGCTCATCGAAACGCACCTCCAGCGCATGCCCCTGCAACCGCACAAATGTCTTGTCGCCTATTTGGTAGAGGCCGTTGCTGTCCGGCGTGTCAGACAGGTCTATCGGCTGGCGATAACGACGCAGGTTGCGCTTCCACAGCCGACGCCACCCCCCTCGGGTGACCGCTTCGAAGCCATCGAACCAATCAGCCGTGTCTTGCTGCGGGTGCAGTTTGAGCGCGGAGCTGGCCTTTGCGAACGCGGCCATCAGCGCGACATTGGCCAGCACATTGGTCAGGTGCGAAAACGCTTTGCGCTTATCCCCGGCCTGCCAATCCTCATAACCGTCAAAGATCTCGCCGAGCAACTGCCCCAGGGTCACCCCCATCATCAGTTCGCCCATGACGGGGATGAACATCGCGCAGATGTTGGCCAGGGTGAGCCCGGCCTCCCAGTAGCCCTCAAGACGTTTTTGCCGTTGCTCGGCATCCACATCGGCGGTCGGCACCGCCAGGGTCCGACTGTCCACTTGCAGTTTGCCCAGCAGGCTCTCGAAGAAAAACCTGTTGAGGTCATGGGTCATCGGGCGTTGTTTGATAACCCCCAACTCGGCCTGGTCCGTCAGCGCCTTGAAAAAATCCAGCCGATTGGCCTCATCGATATAACGGGTGAAGGTCTGCCGGTAGGCCTTCGTTTTCAATTTGAGGCTGAGGTACTGCTGGAATTGGCTGAATGCCGCGTACTCGTACACCGGGCGAAAAGGTTCGCCGGGCATGTAAACCATGCATTTTTCGGTAGGGAATTGTTCAACCGAGCGTGCGGAAAACACCACCACGCCCCAGAGGCAGGCGCCGTGGATTTCCAGGCCCTGCAGGCTCACCGGCTTAGCGTTATAAAGCACATCACCTGACGCCAGCGTCGCGCCTTTTTCGAGGAACAGCTGCAGCGTGTCGTAGCCGTCTTTGGACAGGTGCTGCTTCTGATAGGCAATCAGCACCTCCATTTTCAACACGGCGACTCTCAGCTGTTTTATCGATCGCGCGACCGGTGTGAACAACGCCTGGTCATCGTTGGCGGACCGCCCCTGGGTGAGCACGTGCAGCAGGTGTTCTTGATAGCGCTTACCCAGGTCCAAGCGGCGACAGCACTTGGCAAAAGCCGCCGGCGAGGGCTTTGCCGGTGCCTGGGTGGCCAACATCGCCACCGCCGGCATGCCGTCCTCACCGACACCTTCCTGCGCTTGGGTGAAGTTCTGCATCGCGGCTTCCAACAAGCTGTGGCTGACCCACCGCGCCGGCGTGGGCACATCCCGATACAGCGGCGGCCCCAGGTTGAACCACTCGCGCTGTGGCAGCCACAGACGGTCTTCATCCACGTCGAAGCCGTCGCCAAACTCGCTGGACAGCGCGGCTTTCAGGTGTTTGCGGCAAAAAGCCTGGACATCGTCCAAGGTACTCAAGCGCACTTTTACGGCTTCCTGAAGGGACAGCGCCTCGTCTGCGGCCTCATTGAGTTGTTCCAGGAATGTGCCACCGGCGTTCATCAACCAGTCGGGCACGTTCTGTTGCAGGACCTCGGCCTTTTCCAGCTCGCCGGTGAGCTCCAATAACGCCATCGATAACTCACGCGTCGTCATCGGCTGAAGACCCTGCGACACACTGACGTCCTGATCCATGGGGGGTGCTCCTTGAAAAAATGAGGCGTCAGCTTAGGCACCTCACGCCGTAATCAAGGCCGTAATAATTAATACAACGACGCGCCCGCCAGCCTGCTTATAACCGATTGATCTAAAACTACCGCAACACAGGTGGGTCAGTTTTCGGGTACCCCCAAACCTCCCCAACGGAAAAACCGGTAAGGAACTTATGTGTGGATTAGCTGGCGAGTTACGCTTTGATCATCAACCTGCAAGCCTTGCAGACGTAGAACGCATCACCCATCACCTCGCCCCCCGAGGCCCCGATGCCTGGGGTTTTCATGCCCAAGGGCCGATTGCCCTGGGCCATCGCCGCCTGAAGATCATGGACTTGTCGGACGGCTCCGCCCAACCGATGGTCGACGCTCAACTGGGGCTTTCCCTGGCGTTCAACGGCGCGATCTACAACTTCCCCGAATTGCGCCAGGAGCTTGAAGCGCTGGGCTATGCGTTCTATTCCGGTGGCGACACCGAAGTGCTGCTCAAGGGCTATCACGCTTGGGGCGAAGCGCTGCTGCCCAAGCTCAACGGCATGTTCGCCTTCGCCATTTGGGAGCGCGATGCCCAGCGCTTGTTCATCGCGCGTGACCGCCTGGGTGTGAAGCCGCTGTACCTGTCGCGCACCGGCCAGCGCCTGCGCTTTGCCTCCGCGCTGCCTGCGCTGCTCAAGGGTGGCGACATCAACCCGATCCTCGATCCGGTGGCGCTGAACCATTACCTGAACTTCCACGCGGTGGTGCCTGCGCCGCGCACGTTGCTGGCGGGCATTGAAAAACTGCCGCCGGCCAGCTGGATGCGTATCGAGGCCAACGGCAACACCGAGCAGAAAACCTGGTGGACCCTGCCCTACGGCCCGCGTGAAGATGAGAAGTACCTGAGCCTGGAAGACTGGACCGACCGTGTGCTCGACAGCACCCGCGAAGCCGTGGCGATTCGCCAACGGGCGGCGGTGGATGTGGGCGTGTTGCTCTCCGGCGGCGTCGATTCGAGCATGCTCGTGGGCCTGTTGCGTGAGGTTGGCGTGCAGGATCTGTCGACCTTCTCCATCGGTTTTGAAGATGCCGGCGGCGAGCGCGGTGACGAGTTCCAGTATTCGGACCTGATCGCCAAGCACTACGGCACCCGTCACCACCAACTGCGTATCGCCGAAAGCGAAATCATCGAGCAACTGCCGGCGGCGTTCCGCGCCATGAGCGAGCCGATGGTCAGCCATGACTGCATCGCCTTCTACCTGTTGTCGCGGGAAGTGGCCAAGCATTGCAAGGTTGTGCAGAGCGGCCAGGGTGCCGATGAGTTGTTCGCCGGTTACCACTGGTACCCGCAAGTGGACGGCGCAAGCGACCCGTATGCTGCCTACCGTGAGGCGTTTTTCGACCGCAGCTATGACGACTATGCCGCCACCGTCGCACCAAAATGGCTGACCGCCCATGACGCCGCCGGCGACTTCGTGCGCGAGCATTTTGCGATGCCGGGCGCCGATGCCGCCGTGGACAAGGCCCTGCGCCTGGACAGCACGGTGATGCTGGTGGACGACCCGGTCAAACGTGTCGACAACATGACCATGGCCTGGGGCCTGGAAGCGCGCACACCGTTCCTCGACTACCGCCTGGTAGAACTTTCGGCCCGTGTGCCGGGCCGGTTCAAGCTGCCCGACGGCGGCAAACACGTGCTCAAGGAAGCGGCGCGCCGGGTGATCCCGAGCGAGGTTATCGACCGCAAAAAAGGTTACTTCCCGGTACCGGGCCTCAAGCATTTGCAAGGCGACACCCTGAACTGGGTGCGCGACCTGCTGCTGGACCCGAGCCAGGACCGCGGCCTCTTCAACCCCGCCATGCTCGACCGCTTGCTCACCGACCCCCAGGGCCAATTGACCCCGCTGCGCGGCTCCAAGCTGTGGCAACTGGCAGCGCTGAACCTGTGGCTCAGCGAACAAGGAATTTGATCCATGAAACCTAACGCCGCGGCGTATAGCCAACGCTTGCTCAAAGGCCAGGCCCCCACTTACGAACGCCTGCAGGCGCGCCTGGCCGAAGACGGCAGCGCGTTGGCCGCCGAACCGATTGCCGTGCATTGCGGCTGGGGCCGGTTGTTGATCGGCCATACCTTCCCCGACCCGGCCAGCCTGGCGGGGGAACTGCTGAATGAACAGCCCGGCGAACGCGACATCGCACTGTACGTGGCCGCGCCCCAGCAGATCCTCGGGATTGACCCGCAGCAATTGTTTCTCGACCCCTCCGACACCTTGCGCCTGTGGTTCAGCGACTATCGCCCGGCCACCCGTGTGTTTCGCGGCTTTCGTATCCGCCGGGTACAGAGCGAAGCCGACTGGCAGGCGGTGAACCAGTTGTATCAAGGGCGCGGCATGTTGCCGGTCGACGCCGAACGCCTCACGCCGCGTCATCAGGGTGGCCCGGTGTATTGGCTGGCGGAGGACGAAGACAGCGGCGCGGTGATCGGCAGCGTGATGGGGCTCAACCACCAGAAAGCCTTTCACGACCCGGAAAACGGTTGCAGCCTGTGGTGCCTGGCCGTCGACCCGCTATGCGCGCGCCCCGGCGTCGGCGAAGTGCTGGTGCGTCACTTGGTGGAGCACTTTATGAGCCGTGGCTTGAGCTACCTGGACCTGTCGGTGCTGCACGATAACCGTCAGGCCAAGGGGCTTTATGCCAAGCTCGGTTTCCGTGCGCTGACCACGTTTGCGATCAAGCACAAGAACGGCATCAACCAGCCGCTGTTTCTCGGCCCTGGGCCGCAGGCGGGGTTCAACCCGTATGCGCGGATCATCGTTGAAGAAGCCCACCGACGCGGTATCGATGTGCAGGTGGATGATGCCGATGCCGGTTTGTTCACCCTCAGCCATGGCGGGCGCCGCGTGCGCTGCCGTGAGTCACTGAGCGACCTGACCAGCGCCATCAGCATGACCCTGTGCCAGGACAAGAGCCTGACCCACAAGGTGCTCAAGGCCGCCGGTTTGCAGTTGCCGTCGCAGCAATTGGCGGGCAGTGCCGACGAGAACCTGGAGTTCCTCGACGAGCACCAGCGCGTGGTGGTCAAGCCGCTGGATGGCGAGCAGGGCCAAGGCGTGGCGGTGGACCTGCAGACCATCGAAGAGGTGCAGCAGGCAATCGAAAACGCGCGCCAGTTCGACAGCCGCGTACTGCTGGAGAGCTTTCATGAAGGCCTAGACTTGCGCATCCTGGTGATCGGCTTCGAGGTGGTTGCCGCCGCGATTCGCCGCCCCGCCGAGGTGACCGGTGACGGCCAGCACTCCATCCGCGCCCTGATCGAGGCCCAAAGCCGTCGCCGTCAGGCCGCCACCGACGGCGAAAGCAAAATCCCCCTGGACGCCGAAACCGAACGCACCCTTGCCGCCGCAGGCTACGACTACAGCAGCGTCCTGCCCCGTGGCCTAACCCTGGCGGTACGCCGTACCGCCAACCTGCACACCGGCGGTTGCCTGGAAGATGTCACCGCGATCCTGCATCCCACGCTCAAGGACGCCGCCGTGCGCGCCGCCCGCGCCCTGGACATCCCCATGGTGGGCCTGGACCTGCTGGTGCCCGCCGCCGATCAACCAGAGTACGTATTTATCGAGGCCAACGAACGGGCCGGCCTGGCCAACCATGAACCGCAGCCCACCGCGCAAAAGTTTGTGGACCTGCTGTTTCCACACAGCCAACCGGCCGCCCAATGACCTGAGCACGCTTATCTCATCAGGAATTTTTATGACTCGAACCATTCCCGAACCTGATCTCAACTACCTGCAAAAAGTCCTGCTGGAAATGCTCGCCATTCCCAGCCCTACCGGGTTCACCGATACCATCGTGCGCTACGTCGCCGAGCGTTTGGAAGAACTCGGCATCCCGTTTGAAATGACCCGGCGCGGCACCATCCGCGCGACGCTCAAGGGCCAGAAAAACAGCCCGGACCGCGCCGTCTCCGCGCACCTGGACACCATCGGTGCCGCCGTGCGCGCAATCAAGGACAACGGCCGCCTGACACTTGCCCCCGTAGGCTGCTGGTCGAGCCGCTTTGCCGAAGGCAGCCGCGTCAGCCTGTTCACCGACAACGGCGTGATCCGTGGCAGCGTACTGCCGCTGATGGCCTCCGGGCATGCGTTCAACACCGCCGTGGATGAAATGCCGGTGAGTTGGGACCATGTGGAACTGCGCCTGGACGCCTACTGCGCCACCCGCGCCGATTGCGACTCGCTGGGCATCAGCGTCGGCGACTACGTGGCCTTCGACCCCTTGCCCGAGTTCACCGAGAGTGGGCATATCAGCGCACGCCACCTGGACGACAAAGCCGGCGTCGCTGCCCTGCTCGCTGCGCTCAAGGCGATTGTCGACAGTGGCGAACCCCTGCTGATCGACTGTCACCCGCTGTTCACCATTACCGAGGAAACCGGCAGCGGTGCCGCAGCCGCGCTGCCGTGGGATGTGAGTGAGTTCGTCGGCATCGATATCGCCCCGGTCGCGCCCGGCCAGCACTCCAGTGAGCATGCGGTGAGCGTGGCGATGCAGGATTCCGGCGGGCCCTACGACTATCACCTGTCGCGTCATTTACTGCGCCTGGCCGCGGACAATGACCTACCGGTGCGCCGCGACCTGTTCCGCTATTACTTCAGCGATGCGCATTCCGCCGTGACCGCCGGCCACGACATTCGCACCGCGCTGCTGGCGTTCGGTTGCGACGCGACCCACGGTTACGAGCGCACCCATATCGACAGCCTGGCCGCGCTGAGCCGCCTGTTGGGCGCGTATATCCTCAGCCCGCCGGTGTTTGCCAGCGACGCGCAGCCGGCCCAAGGCTCACTGGACCGCTTCAGTCACCAGTTGGAACATGAGACGCAGATGGAGAGCGACACGCGTGTGCCGCCGGTGGACAGCCTGGTCGGCCACAAGTCCTGACGCTGGTCAGCAAGGCCCCGGCGCAGTAGCATCGCCGGGACCTGACACCTGAGGCTTGTATGCTGATTCCCTACGACGCACTTGAAGTCGACACCCTGACCCGCCTGATCGAGGACTTCGTCACCCGCGACGGCACCGACAACGGCGACGACACGCCCTTGGAAACCCGTGTACTGCGTGTGCGCCAGGCGCTGACCAAAGGCCAGGCGCTGATCGTGTTCGACCCCGAAAGCGAACAATGCCAATTGATGCTCAAGCATGACGTGCCCAAGCATCTGTTCGACTGAGGGCGTTCTAGAGTTGGATGACGGGTTGGGCAGACGGCGTCTGGCGTTCTAGGATCTTGCGGTAGACCTCGGCACGATGTACGTGCACGCCAGGCGGCGCTTGGATGCCGAGTTTCACTTGGTTGCCCTTCAGTTCGAGGATATGCACGGTGATGTCATCACCGATGGAGATGATTTCGCCTACGGCGCGGCTTAAAACCAGCATGGCGGTGGACCTTTTGGAGTGACAGGACCCCGACCATGCGCGCTGAGGATGGAGGCTTCAATGGCTCGCGGCGAAATCAGGCAACACCTACGGATGCAGGTAATTTGCCTGACAGACCGCTGCCGAATCAGCCCTTAACTGCCTGCGCCTTGGCGCGCATTTTGTCGGCCATGGTGGTCATTTCGTCGTACAGCAACTGCGGGTTCTTCTGCTTCAACGCCCACGCCATCCGGCCCTGCTCGTGGGGCAGGATCATGAATTCGCCCTGTGCCACGCGCTGATAAATGTAATCGGCAATATCCGCCGCCGAGATCGGCGAACTTTCCAGCAGTTTGCCCACTTGGGCTTTCATGGCGGGGGTCGGCCCACGGAACGAGTCCAGCAGGTTGGTCTGGAAGAACGACGGGCACACCACATGCACGCCGACCTCCTGCTGCTTGAGCTCCACCAGCAAACTCTCCGACAACGCCACGACGCCAGCCTTGGCCACGTTGTAGTTGCTCATGGCCGGCCCTTGCATCAGCGCCGCCATGGAGGCGATGTTGATGATACGGCCCTTGCTCTTTTCCAGCAGCGGCAGGAATGCCTTGCAGCCCTTGACCACGCCCATCAGGTTGATTGCGATCTGCCAATCCCAATCTTCCAGGGACAACTCGGCGAAAAAGCCCCCCGAGGCCACGCCGGCATTGTTGACGATCACATCGATACCCCCGAGCTTGACCTCGCAGGCCTGGGCAAACGCGGTGAGCTGGCTGTAGTCACGTACGTCGCAGCGCTGGATAAACCCGTCGCCACCGGCCTCACGCACCCGCTTCAGGGTTTCCTGCAAGCCGGGCTCACTGACATCCGACAAGGCCAATTGCCAACCCTCGCGAGCCCAGCGCAGAGCGATTTCGCGACCCAGGCCGGACCCGGCGCCAGTGATCATCATGCGATTTTGCATAGGAAGTAGCCTTGTGGTTCACAGAAGAAGTGATCGGCAGTGTAGCGAAGGTTTTTCCCGTACCCACGCACCATCAGAATGATGAATGCCCCAGGCAAACCGAAGGCCGGGTCGGATGCCCGCGCGAGGCCTAAGTTCAATCTTTTTTGACTAACGAGGCGTACGGACGCGTGCGTTAAAAGAAATAAGCGAGCGATCGAAATGCTTTAAAAAAACTTGGAATTTTCTTTGAAGTGACAGAGTCGGAGTTATTAAGGCGTCCGTCATTAAGTGCCGGGCCTATCGTTAATAACCGGTCTTTGCAGAAAGCCAATAAGGAAAAAAAACATGAGCCTGATTCTGATCATTATCTTGATCCTGCTGCTGGTCGGTGGCCTGCCAGTGTTCCCTCACTCGCGTAACTGGGGTTATGGCCCGTCGGGCATCCTCGGGGTTGTGCTGGTGGTACTGCTGGTGCTGTTGTTGCTCGGTCGGATATAAACGCCGGATAAAAAAAGAGGCCTTCACAGGCCTCTTTTTTATTGCCGGTTAGTTAGTCCGGCTTGCCGTCAACCACACCGGCGGTGTTGTTCAACAGGCTCTTGGTGGCCGTTTGCAGGAACGATTCAAGTTTCTGCTTGAGTGCCGCCTCGTCCGGCGAGTCGGGGATCACTTTACCGCTCGGGTTGGCGCCCAATTCGTATTCCCACAACTTCGGCGGCATCTCCTTGGGCAGTACCAGAATGCGCTCGGCGGTGACCAGCGCCACCGTCTGATCGCTGCCCGATGGCTTGATCACGCCGAAGCCCTTGTCGCCTTCCGGCAGGTTCAGCAGGTCGCGACCCCAGCACTGGTGCAGCGTGTCGCCACCGAGGCGGCCCATGATGGTCGGCACGATGTCGATCTGGGTGCCCACGGTGTGGTCGCGCTCGCCGAACTTCTCCTGCATGCCGGGTGCGATCATCAGCATCGGCACGTTGAAGCGGCCCAGGTCCATCTCGGTGATCTGCTGTTCGTTGCCGAAGCCGTGGTCGCCCACGATCACAAACAGGGTTTCCTTGAAGTACGGCTCTTTGCGGGCCTTTTCAAAGAACTGGCCCAGGGCCCAATCGGAGTAGCGCATGGCCGTCAAATGCTCGTTGAGGCTGCCACGGTCTGTGACTTTCTCGACCGGCAACGGCGTCGGCAATGCGTACGGCGTATGGTTGGACAGGGTTTGCAGCAGTGCGTAGAACGGCTTGCCGCCCTCACGCGCCTTCAACTCTTCCAGGCCGCGGTTGAACATGTCCTGGTCGGACACGCCCCACGTCGGGTCGGAGAACACCGGGTTGACGAAGTCGTTGCGACCAATGAAGTTGGTCATGCCCTGGTTGCTGAAGAAACCCGACTGGTTGTCCCAGGCGAAATCGCCGTTGTAGACATACACGTCGTCAAACTTGCGGGCACTGAGCAACTGCGGCAGGCCCGACAGCTTGTGGCTGCCTTCCGGGGTCTGCATCAGGTATTCGAAGCCCGGCAGGTTCGGGAAGCAGGCCATGGTGGCGAACATGCCCTGGTGGGTGTGGGTACCGTTGGAGAAGAAGCGGTCGAACAGCAGGCCCTCCTTGGACAGTTTGTCGAAATACGGCGTGATGTTGCCCGGCCGGCCCAAGGCGCCCACCGAGTGACCGGCGAAGCTTTCCATCAGGATCACGACCACGTTCTTGATCGGCAGGGTCTTCTCGGCCGGTGGCATGTAGTCACGGCGCACGGCGGCGGTATCGGTGTCTACCAGCTTTTCTTGCGGCAGCACCAGCATGTCACGCACGGTCTGGGTGGCCAGCGGCTGGTCCAGGGTAGCCTTCCAGATGTTGGAACGGTCTTCACCGAACCGCGCCTTGGCCGCCGCGATCAGCGACAAGGTGCCATTGAGGCCCAACTGGTTGGCGAAGTTCGAATCGGTGGTGTACACATCGCCCCAACGCAGCGGCGGGCCTTGGCGCAGGGTGCCACGGGCGGCGACCACGGCGATCAGCAGGCAGACCACGAATACCGCGATGCGCGAGTACCACGGGGCCACCTGGCGGGTGCCGATGCTGCCGCCGCTGAACGGCCCGCGTGGGCGCGTGGCGCGGTCGGCGCCTTTGAACGCCATGCTCAGGATCAGCGTGCCCACGGCCCAGGCCAGCAGGTAGCGCACCACTGGGAAACCGTACCAGAGCATGCTCATGACGGTTTTCGGGTCTTCCTTTACGTACTGGAAGACCAGCCCGTTGAGGCGCTGGTGGAACTCGCGGTAGAAGTCCATCTCCATCAAGCCCAGGAACAGGGCGATGCTGGATGCAATAGTCAGCCAGAAACGGAAGAACCCCCGCGCGGCCATGGCGCGTACGCTGAACAATGCCAGCAGCAACGGGATAAGCAGGTACACCACCAGGCGGATATCCAGGCGCAGGCCGTTGGCGAACGCTTCAAGGAAGGTCGAGGCCGGCGTGTCGAGGATCATCTCGCGGTTGTATACCAGCAGCGCCAGGCGCAGCAGGGAGAGCATCACCATCATGACCAGTGCGCAGAGCAGCGTGTACGCCAGATGGGATTTGACGGTCGGTTGCAGCAGGCGATTAGAAGCTCGCTGCTGACTCAGGGCGTCCGGGTTTGCCATGTCGTT